>Ga0247608_10001447_pt1 | contig 32896 bp, 18 predicted proteins | sample 176DNAGHGlowgp2_FD_193490 | JGI IMG/M metagenome (GOLD analysis project Ga0247608, IMG submission 193490) | Sheep rumen microbial communities from Palmerston North, Manawatu-Wanganui, New Zealand - 1766 DNA GHGlow gp2 | ecosystem: Host-associated > Mammals > Digestive system > Stomach > Rumen ...
CCGGTCATGGTGAACTTCAGGCACTTGTTGCTGGTGTTGATGCCGGTCTTGTCGGGATTGTCAACCACCGAGGGGTTGCCGCGGTCCCACCAGCCGCCGTACTCGTTGCGTGAAGTGATGGTTTCGTCCTCGCCGTCCCATATAATAATCTGCGTGTTGTCAGACGGTGTAACCGGTTCTATGACAGCAGGTATCGTCTCGTTGTCCAGATAGATAGTTGCGTAAGGACACTTCTCCTGAATCTGATCCCAGTAAGCGTCTTTCAGAATGACGCCGCGCAGGTCGAGTCCTGTGGCATCGGCAGCCAGCTTGTCCTTCAGCAGGGCAAAGTCGTCGAAATCCACTTTGAACCAGTCACCGTTGGCATTCTGGCAGTCACCGCGCATCAGCGAGCCAGTCACCTTAACGCTGCCGGTCAGCGAGTTGTCGGCGATGTCCTTCAGAGACGTGCCGTTGACCATTGGCATGGGTTCCACCACCACATTATCTATATATACGTCCTGCGGCGAGGTGACATCGCCCGTCTGAGCGGTAATGGCCAGCACTCCGGGGAAGTCGTTCATACCCTCGTTGGTAGAGAAGTCGAGCACCACCTTCTGCCACTGGCCTTCGCCACCATACCATGCAGCAGTCTTCTGCCAGTAGTTGTCGGCACCGTTGGTGGGGTCGGACAGCTCTACAAGCAGGTTGTCGTTCTGTGCCTTCTTAACCATCAGCGAGAAGCGGCGGTTGCCGTTCAGGTTGAGTTGGTTACCGTTGTCGGCTTTCATCCAGTCGCGGAAGGGGCAGGCCAGGTGCTTCTGACCGAAGTCGTTGCCGGTCATGGTGAACTTCAGGCACTTGTTGCTGGTGTTGATGCCGGTCTTGTCGGGATTGTCAACCACCGAGGGGTTGCCGCGGTCCCACCAGCCGCCGTACGCGTTGATTGACGTGATGGTTTCGTCCTCGCCGTCCCACAGCACTACCTGTGCGTGGCTGGTTGCTGCAGCGAACAGGGCTGCAATGAGTAATGTCTTTTTCATCATTTTCTTAAAACTTAGATTAGTGAATAATTATTTTTCGCTGCAAAGATACGGCAACAAAGGCTAACCGACTAACAATAATATTTCGTAAAGTAATAAAAATGTTTCATGAAACAATGGTGGACTATTAAGTCCTTTTTGTTGATTCCATCCGAAAACAACAGCCCCCGCCTTCATCACGAGGACAGGTTTTCTGGACGATGCTTTCGGCGGCTTTTTCAACATTAATTGGATAATGGGTGGTCTTTTTTAACACGAGTATGACTGAGCAGTTGCATATTGGCGGGTGGCGAACCAGAAAAAAGGCGCAACCGTCACGGCTGCGCCCTTTCCCCTTAATGAATCAAAAAAAACAATCTTTTACCTTGTCAACGCGATATACTAATATAATTATTTGATGAAAGAATCAGATAGACATCAGGTATTCGACGCTGTTCTTGGCCAGCTTCAGGACATTGCCTTGGCAAGAGTTGTTCTTGGGGTTGGCACTCTTGTCGGGCGTGCCGTCCTCGTTCTTCATGGAGAACTCGCAGCCGCCGTTGCCGATGCAGAGCACGGTGCCGGCACCCTCCTGGAATCCGTCGGGAGCCTTGGGAGCGCCCTTGGCTTCCCAGACGTTCAGCTGGCTGACCCATGCGGCCTGCGAGTCCCACGTGCCGAGGGGATAGATGCCGAAGTCGTTGGTCAGCGAGTTGTAGCACTCCTCGTCGGTGTTGCTGAGGCCTGTCAGGTTGGCGGGAATGTCGAAGAACAGACAGTTGTGGTCTTCCGTCCATCCCGGACCCTTGAAGGCGATGGCTGCGAAGCACTGGTCGTTGAGCTTCTCGGTGGTGATGCCGGCATAGATGGGGTGTGAGGAGAAGTCCTTGGTGAACGAGCCGGTGTTCAGGCATACGCCCATCTTCCAGGTGTCGGGGTTGAAGCCGCCTGCACCGCATCCCATGGCGTTGCTCACGCCGCGCAGCACGCTGGTGGCCAGGCGGTTGATGGTGCCGATGTAGGGCACGGCGTGCTGCCAGAGCAGCAGGTTGCCGCCGTTCTTGACATACTGCTCGATGCAGGGTGCGGCGTTGCGGGCCACGTCGGAGAAGTTCCAGATGTCGTCAACATTGCCCGTCTCCAGGTCGCGCAGCCAGAAGAGCATGCGGTAGTCCTCGATGTCTTCGACGGTGTTGATGCTGCCGAAGTAGATGTAGTCGCCCTTGGGATAGTTCTCGTGGAACCACAGCCAGGCCGAAGCCTCGTCGTCGTCGCCGTTGGCGATGAGCTCCTCGGGGGTAGCATACTCAGAGAGGAAGCCTGGAATCTTGCCGCCGATCTTGGCCGAAGCCTCGATGGGCAGTGCCTTGCCCTCGGCGTTCTGGGCAATGAGGGTAGCCTTCCAGCGCTCCTTCATCTGTACGCCGGTCAGTGTGTAGGAGGTGCCGGTGACGGTCTCGGTGATCTTGCGGCTGCCGTCGCCGTTGACGAGGGTGAGCAGATAGGAGGTGGCATCGTCTACTGCCGACCAGGTGACCTGCAGGTTGTGCTCATCGTCGGAGAGGTCTACCTGGGTCATCTTCAGCTCGGTAGGCATGGAGGCACCGCCACGGGTGTAGCTGGTCATGACGCCCTTGGACGTAGCATTGTCGTTGGCATACTTGAACAGGAACTCGTAGAGCTGGTTGGTCTCGAGGTTCTTCAGCGTGAATGTGTTGTCGGGGCAGGGTGTGAGGCCCTGAATCTGTGAACCGTTCTTAAAGACGGCCACCTGCATCGTGGCACCGTTGTTGCTGGCGGGCCATGTCAGGGTGTAGTCGTAGTTGTTGTCGCCACTGGCAGCACCGCTGATCATAGACAGGTCGGGAGCGTCCAGCTGCATGGCACCCGAGCCGGGCAGGTCGTGGTCCTGACAGGAGGCAAAGAGCAGCACACCCATCAGCACAGCACCTATTTTATTGAATATTGTCTTCATAAATCATTAATTTTAAAATTTAAATAACTATCAACTGTCAACTGTCAACTCTTAGTACCCCTTGTTCTGATGATACAGTCCCTGGACGTAGTTCATCTGGTTAGAGGCGATGGGGAAGTACTCGTTCTTGCCAGGAGTGAAGAAGGCATCCTTGTAGTAGAGTGCATAGGTCTGACCGTCGTACTCGTCGGTCTTCTCGCTCTCGAAGTATTTGTTGAGCGTGCTGCTGAGCATACCCCAGCGGCGCAGGTCGAAGAAGCGGTGTCCCTCCATGGCCAGCTCTACGCGGCGCTCCCAGCGCAGTGCCTTGCGGGCGTCGTCCTTAGAGGCAAAGCTGCCGTAGAGGCTGATGTCGCACTGGTCCTTGGCATATCCGATGAGCGATGTGCTCGAGATGTCGCGCTTGGCACGCTCGCGGATGGTGTTGATGATCTGCAGGGCCTCGCCGTTGAAGTCGCCGCTCTCGATGAGTGCCTCGGCACGCATCAGCATGACGTCGGTATAACGCAGCACGTAGTCGTTCTGTCCGAAGGCCTGCCAGGGGTTGTCGTAGTCCTCGCCCTTGGAGCGCTGCGGAATCTCCTTCATCGAGCAGTAGTAGCCGTAGGTGTTCGGTGTGCGGCTGTTGGCCTTGCTCAGCGTGTACTGTGACTCATACTTATAAGGATAGGTAGGCATGCCGACGGTGTGGAACAGGCGCGGGTCGTACTTGTACTTCGAGTCGGCACCGTTGACGACGATGGCGTTGTGGTCCTCGTCGAAGTTGTCCATGGGCAGGCCGTTCTTGGTCTTGAAGGCGTTCACCAGGTTCTGCGAGGGCTTGTGGAAGTCCCATCCGCACGACCAGATGCCCCAGACGCCGTTGAGCATGTTCGACCAGTTGGCGCGTCCGTAGAGCGTGCCGTCGTCGGCCTTGTTGGAGTGCTGTACGGCGAAGATGCTCTCCTTAGAGTTGGCATAGTCCTGCAGGAAGATGTGTCCGTAGGTGTCTAAATAGTCGTAGGGTGAGTTCTTCACCACTTCAGTGTACTCCAGTACCTTCTTTATCTTGGCCTGGTCTACGTGGCTGTAGCCCGTGTTGGCCTCATAGCCGTCGCCGTAGGCCCAGTTCAGGTAGCACTTGGCCAGATAGGCAGCGGCAGCCACCTTGTGGGCGCGTCCCGTGGTGCCGGGATTGGCCTCGGCCAGATTCTCGTAGGCATACTGGAAGTCGTCGATGATGATCTGCATGATCTCGTCGTGCGAGCTCTGCGGACAGGCCTCGATAGCGGCATTGTCCATGCCCTCCTTGACGAAGGGCACCTCGTACCACATCTGCTGCAGCTTGTAGTAGAAGTGGCCGCGCAGGAATCGCGTCTCGGCCTTCAGCTGCTTGATGTCCGACGTCTCCTCAACCTTGTCCAGTGCCTCCAGGGCACGGTTGCAGCGCGAGATGGCACTGTAGAGCTGATACCACAGCTCGTCGAACTCGCCGCGGTCGGGCTGCAGGGTGGAGAAGATTTCCATGGGGTGATAGCCCGTGTCGTTTTCGCCGGAACCGCCCTTCAGACAGTCGTCGGCACTCATGTCGCCGTAGGGCCAGAGATTGAAGGGATAGGAGTACCAGTCGTCGCCCAGCTTGGCGTATGCTGCGGTGACAAGCTTCTCAGGGCTGGAGAACGCAGTGTCCTCGTCGAGCGTACCCTGAGGCTTCACGTCGTCGACACTACATGATACTGCAAAGACTGACAGCAGCAATGTTGCTATATATATATTAATCTTTTTCATTGTTCTTTCTTTTATATTATGCATTATGCATTATTAATTATGCATTATTTAGAATCCAACTTGTATTCCGAAGGTGAAGGAAGCGGTGTGCGGATAGTTCCATGCTGTGCTCTCGGGGTCGGAGCAGGTCAGCGAGCCCGACTTGATGGTCCAGAGGTTGTCGCCGGAGAGATAGAGGCGGGCCTTGGTGAGGAGCAGCTTCTTGACGAACGATGCAGGCAGCGAGTAGCCCAGCTGCAGGGTGCGCATCTTGGCATACGAGCCGTTCTCGACGAAGTAGGACGAGCCGCGGCCCTCGTCGGCACCGTTGGAGGTGGTCAGAGCAGGAATCGACGAACCCGTGTTGGCCTGAGTCCAGCCGTCAATGACGCGGGCACCCTTGTTGGAACCGGCATCGGTGATGCTCCAGAAGTCGGTCTGGTATTTCTGGTCGTTCCATACGTCGACACCGGCCACGCCCTGCCAGAACATGGTGAAGTCGAAGTCCTTGTAGGCCAGGTTGATGTTCAGACCGTACGAGAAGTTGGGCACGGGATTGAATATCCAGGTGCGGTCGGCCTCGTTGATGCGGCCGTCGCCATTGAGGTCGGCATACTTCAGACCGCCCACGCGGGCACCGGCCTGACCGCCGGCCAGCACTTCCTCGCGGCTCTGGTAGAGTCCCTCGGCGACATAGCCGATGCGTGAGCCGTAGGCCTTGCCGTCCTGAGCCAGGTTGTGATAGTCGTTGTGCTCGTAGGAGTTCTTCGAGTTCTCGGGCAGATAGGTCACCTTAGAGCGGAAGAAGTCCAGGTTGCCGTTGATGTCGTATGACAGACCGTAAGCCGTCTTGTGACGGTAGCCCAGCATGAGCTCCATACCCCAGTTCTTCAGCGTGGGACCGTTGATCCAGGTCTGGCCGCCGAATCCGATGGCACCGAGGAAGGCGGGCTGCACGAGCATGTCCTTGGTCTCCTTGAAGAAGAGGTCGTAGCTGCCGTAGAGGTCGCCGCCGAAGAACGAGAAGTCGGTACCGAAGTTCCACTGCGACGACGACTCCCACTTCAGGTCCTCGTTGGCCGACTGCGACTTGTAGTAGCCTGAGGGGAACGTGCCCGACTTCTGCAGGTTGACGTCATAGGCCGTGGAGTTCTCGCGGCTTGAACCGTAGTCGGCCACGTAGAGTCCGTAGTGGGCAATGTTCGAGTTCATGCCCTGGTTACCGGTGACACCGTAGCTGGCACGGATCTTCCAGTCGCGCAGCCAGTCGGCATTGATGTGCTTCGAGATACGATAACCCAGCGAGACTGAGGGGAAAGTACCATACTGGTGGTTCTTACCGAAACGGCTCGAACCGTCGTGACGCAGGGTGAACGATGCCAGCAGTTGGTCGTTCCAGTTGTAGTCGATCTTGCCGAAGTATGACATCAGCTTATATCCGTCGCCAGCACCGCGGACGGTCTGAAGTCCGGTACCGGCGCTGGGCCACATGTAGTCGTAGGTCTCCAGCGGATAGGTGGTGCGGCGGGCAGCAAAGTCGATGCCGTTGTCCTGGTGGGTCTCCAGACCGAGCAGGATGTTCAGGTTGTGAGCCTCGGCAATGTCGAAGTTGTACTGCAGGGTGTTCGACCATGTCCACTTCGTGCTGTGCGTCTGAGCCAGTTCGCTGGCATTGGTGTCGTTGTTCACCACGTCAGAGTGCCAGGTGTGGGTCAGGGCACGGATATAGCTGTTGGTATAGTCGATACCGAAGTTCGAGCGGAAGAGCATGCCCTTGATGGGGGTCACGTCAACGTAGGCGTTGGCGAAGATGCGCCACTTCTTCAGTCGGTTGTCCTGGTTATGATAGAGCTCGCGCAGCGGATTCTGGCGGTCGCTCATACCGCCGACAGGACCGGAGAAGGTCACGCCGTCGATTTCGTAGACGGGCAGCGTGGGAGCCATCTTCAGGGCGTTCTCCAGCGGAGCAGCGTCTACATTATTAGAATAGGAGAACGAGGCGTTCTCGCCGATGCTGATGATGCTGTTCAGCTTGTAGCTGCTGTTGAAGCGGGCCGAGAAGTTCTCGAAGTCAGTGTACTTCAGCACACCGGTAGCCTTCTTGTAGCCGGCAGAGAACAGGGTGGTAGCCTTTTCGCTGGCCTTGGAGAAAGAGATGTCGTAGTTCTGCGTGACACCGGTGCGACCGATCTCGTTCACCCAGTCGGTATCGCTGTAGAGCATGGTCTGCTTGGCGTTCATGTAGCCGTCGTAGAATCCGCCCACGGTGTACTGCTCCATAGCGCCTGTGGCGGGGTTGTAGACCGAGATGGGCGTGCCGCCGTCGGCCGTCAGCGACAGACCGTAGTTCTGGGCGTAGTCGTGAGGATTCTTGCCGTCGTTCAGGGCAGCCTGCACCAGGGCGGTGGCATACTGCTGGCTGTTGAGCAGCTTCATCTTCTGCGACTGCCAGGCCACGGAGACGGAGGCGTTGAAGTCGATATTGATCTTGTCGCCCTTCTTACCCTTCTTGGTGGTGATGACCACGACACCGTTGGCAGCTCGCGAACCATAGATAGAGGCCGAGGCAGCATCCTTCAGCACCTGCATGGTCTCGATGTCGGCGGAGTTGATGGTGTTCAGCGAACCGCTGAAGGGCACACCGTCGACGATGTACAGAGGTGCCGTGCTGGAACCGCCCATCGAGCCGATACCGCGGATCTGAACGTTGGCCTCGCCCGAGGGCGAACCGTTCGACGTGATGGTCATGCCGGGCACCTTACCCTGCAGCGAGGCCATGGGGTCGGTGTTGCTCGTCTTGAAGTCCTTGGTCTCGACAACGCCGACGGAACCGGTCAGGTCGGCCTTGCGCTGCACCTGATAACCGGTGACCACCACCTCGCTCAGCGCCTGGGCGTCGTCTTCCATGGTGACCTTCATGCCCTGCTGGGCAGGCAACTCCAAGGTTTTGTAGCCGATGTAGGTGAACACCAGCGTCTTGCCTGGCTCCACTTTCAGCGTGAAGTTACCGTCGAAGTCGGTAACCGTACCGTTCGTCGTACCCTTCTCCATTACCGTGGCACCGATGACCGGCCCCATGGCGTCGGTCACCGTACCCGTGATTTCCTGTTGCGCGTACATTATTGTACTAAGCAGCAAACTTAGGAAACCAAGAATGAATCGTTTAGATTGTTTCATTTGCTTGTTGTTTTTAATTATTGAACATGTTTATTTGAAATTATACCGCAAAAGTAGCCCATATTTCGCGTATGGGGTGAAAAAAATGTTTCATAGAGACAAAAAAATCGTTCAATGCAACAATTGTGTTAAGCATTGAACGATTTTTCGCACTTTTTTCTCCTACTTCCTCAGATCGCCCGGCAAAAGTCCGTATTCTTCCTTGAAACACTTGGTGAAATACGAGGGTGCCGAGAAGCCAACCTGGTAGGCCACCTCGCTGACACTCTTATCCGTGGTCAGCAACAGTTGGTAGCCTTGGTTCAGTCGGGCCGTGCGCACCAGTTCTACTGGCGTAGAGCCTGTATACGACTTCACCTTGCGATAGAGTTGCACGCGGCTCAGGTTCATGTCGGCAGCCAGGTCCTCAACGCTGAGTTCACTCTCGTCCAAGCGCTTCTCCACGGCTTCCTTGAAGCGAGTGATAAAGAGAGAGGCCGTCACCGGCTCGTCCTCTGTCGGCTCCTCATGACTTTCAGGTTCCTCCGGTGCTGCTGCCTGAGGGATGTCCTCTGGCTTCATGTTCCACAACGTGTTCACCACACGCTCCCGCTGCATGCTGATTTTCCGTAAATGATAGAGGTAGAAGAGTACAAAGACGACAATGAACAATATGATGATGCCGATGGCCAGCCAATTGATGACGCGCTGGGTACCGAGTTCGTGCAAATAGCTGTCGGCCTTATTGTGTAACTGATCCAGACGGTCAGCCTGTCGCATCAGTTCCTCGCCCTGCATGAGCAGCACCTTGGCATTGTCATGCGTCACCAAGGCCGACATCAGCATGGTCTCCTTCTTGTAGGGTTTCCCTTCGAGAATATTAACGGCCAACTCGATAATCTGGTCACCATGTGTCGGATAAATGTACGAGGCGTCGAGCAAAGAGTCGCGCACTAACTGTATGCCGCCATTCTTACCCGGCAGACCGTCGATACCACAATAAAGTGTTGAGTTTAAAGTGTTGAGTTTAGAGTTTGCTACCGCCTTTCGGGCTCCCATCGCTGTGCGGTCGTTAGCACCGAACACCAAGTCTACGCGTACCTCTTTATTATTGTCGAGCCATTGCTTCGTAATTTCGTAGGCTGTCGACTCTGTCCAGTCACCCTGCAACGAGCCCACGACCTTGATACCCGGCGCTTCCTTGATGGCATCCATAAAGCCTTTATGGCGCTCGATGGAGGGTGACGAGCCTGCTAATCCTTTAATCTCTAACACCGTTCCCTGTCCATGAAGCCGAGAGACTATGTACTCGCCCATGACATGGCCCATCTCGTAGTTGTCGGCACTGATAAAGGCGGTATATTTCTGTGAACTGGTCTTGCGCTCGAAGACAATCACAGGGATACCTTTGTCGTACGCACGATCGATGGCAGGCGAGATGGTCTGCACCTGATTGGGTGCCACAATCAGCAAGTCGATGCCACTATTGACCAGGCTGTCAATCTGCTGCACCTGCCGCTCATCGCTGTCGTAGGCCGCAGCGAACTTCAGTTCCACATTATCATGGAAATAAGCACCCATACGCAGCTCCGCATTCTGCTTGTCGCGCCACACATCAGCAGAGCATTGTGACACACCAATGCGGTACTTCACCTTGTTCCCCGAACAAGAGACAAGCACTGCCGCCAATAGAAATAAATAAATCACCTTTTGTCGCATGTCCGGTTCTTTATTTTAGGTCTTCGTTATTCAAGCGTAATCGCATCTTAATATTGATACGACGGCAAAGATACAAATAAGTAAGGAAAAAAGCAAAAAAAACATCATAAAAATTTGCTTTTATCAAAACTAATGCCTATCTTTGCATTGAGAAGTATCTGTTTACAAGGCATCCCTCCGTGGTGCATGCGAGCACTGGCGGCGCCTTTAGACAATACTTGCAGTATAGGTTTCACTGGGTCATTACATAATCGGATTATTCACCATACTTCTTTGCATGTTGTCATGCAGAGGACTTGAATAAGTAATGAATAAACGGTTAAGCCAATGGCCTCAATATATCAAGACATAGCAAGCAGTCCTTTTCAGGATTTCGGTCCGCCCAAAACGATGGGCAACGGACTGAAGTCAAAGACTGTGCTCATGGACTTGATTCGCCCCGAGGCTGCCCCCAAGCTTGACGACATCTGCAAAGACCTTGACCGCATGCTTGACAAAGAATCATCAGGTAAATATCTGCTGGAATTTGACGTTGAACCCGGCGACAACGGACGCCCAGCCAAATACAACAAACAATATGTTTACAACTTCCTGGATCAGATAGTTCCATTGTTAGAAGTCAACCAGACGTTTTTCTTCTGGTGGGTGGCTACAAAGACTAATCTGGCTGACAAACAAAGCACCGTGAAAACCATGCATAAACGCGCCGTCGCTATGAGATAGGGTACATTTGGGGGACAACGAAGTACACACCCGAGCCTCAAATAAGGTCCAAACAAGGTTACACCGCCGCTTGCGGGGTAAGGCTTTTTGCCCTACCTTTGCACCAGCGATACCGGTATTCGCTAAGAGTTAACAAACAATGTTTCACTTAAAGCGAATAAACTTATGAAAAGACCAAACTTTCAGCTGACACCGCACTTCAGCTACAACGAGATGACGCGCTCGGCATGGGCCGAGGCTCACAACGTGGACAACACCCCCGACTGCCTCCAGATTGCAGCCATGACAAATCTGGCGCGCAAGATTCTGGAACCGCTGCGCGAGAAGTTCGGCCCCATCCGCATCAACAGCTGTTTCCGCTCGGAAACTGTCAACTATGGCGTGCATGGCGTCGGCAACTCGAAACACCTGACGGGTGAAGCCGCCGACATCTACCTGCCCGACGAAGAGACTGGCCGCGCCTACTTCCGTTTCCTGAAGACGCTGCCGGACATCGACCAGATGCTGTTTGAATACAACCGCCGTGGCAGCATGTGGATACATGTCAGCAGCTGTCTTGACCCCAACGAGAACCGCCACCAGGTATTCCCTAACTATCGTGTGACCTATGCTTAAGACATGCCTGAACTGTGGCCGCGAGTTGCCCGAGGAGCAGTTTGAACTGTACCCATCGGGCACGCGCCGCCGCGTATGCCGACACTGCCACTATGTGCTACACAGCCAGCGCGCCAAGCGCAAATGGCTCAAAAGGCAAAAACTCATGCTATTTGTGAATCAATAAAACATCCTACACTTCCTACACTACCTACACCGCCCGTTGGTGTAAGTAGTGTAGGATGTGTAGGATAAAAAAACGTTTAGCTATCCATAACAGTTATGAATCTTATCATCAAACATCTCAAAAAATGGTTACTTGGCTTCTTCCGCCACTCTCTTATGGCTGAGATGAAGCGTCAAACATCCACCTCCACGGAAAAGAAGCGCATTGCCCGTGGTGTCAAGGCATTTTTCGACCGTCACTATGAGTTGCGCTATAACATCATCAAGCAACAGGAGGAATTTCGGCCACTTTGCCATGATGAGGCTGATCAGATAAATTTTGATGCTGATGGCGAAAATTCTGATGGTCAGAATTTTGCTGCTGAGCATCAGAATTCCTGCGAAAAGCATCAGTCGGCAACATGGCAACAGTTGACCGACCGCGAACTGAGTCGCATTGCCTTCGAGCAGATGCTGGAGGTCGGCGTGGCATGGAGTGTTGACGTCGAGCTGTACGTGCGCTCGGCACTGACTCCAGACTACAACCCCATTGCCGACTACCTCAGCCGCTGCGGCACGTGGGACGGCACCACCGACCACATCCGCCAGTTCGCCCGTCGTGTACCTACCGACTATGCCGCCTGGCCCGACCTGTTCCACCGCTGGTTTCTGGGCATGGTGGCGCAGTGGCAGCAGCGCAGCCGCGACTACGGCAATGCCGTGGTACCCATGCTCATCGGCGGACAGGGAACGCACAAGAGCACCTTCTGTAAACTCATTCTGCCGCCATCGTTGCGCGAATACTACATTGATGACATCAAACTCGACTCAGCCGAACAGGTGGAGCGTATGCTGAGCCGCATGCTGCTGGTCAACATCGACGAGTATAATGCCAAGACCGAACGTGAGCAGGCCAAGATCAAGCGCGTACTGACTGAGCGTGACGTGCAGACCCGCAAGATGCGCAGCGACCAATATGTCATGCTGCCACGCATGGCCTCGTTCATTGCCACCACCAATGACTACCAGCCGCTCACCGACCCGACGGGATCGCGCCGCTACCTGTGCTGTGAACTGACGGGCATCATCGACACCGACACGCCCATCCCCCACAAACAGATGTATGCACAGGCTATTCACGAACTGGAGCAGGGACATCCGTGGTACTTCTCCAAGCAAGAGGAAGCCACCATCGAGGAGCACAACCGCACCTACCAATGTCAGGCCTCGCCAGAGTCTGTTCTTCTGGCCTATTACGAGCCAGCACCTTCCTGCAAGGAGAACTTCCTGCGTGCCGTGGATATCCAGCAGGAGCTACGCCGTCATCTGCGTCAGGCTGACGTCCCGACCATCAAGGCACTTACCATGGCACTCAAAGCGCAGGGCTTCCACCATGGTGCATGGGTCGGCCAGCGCGGCTGGTATGCCCGCCGGCGCACGGAAGGCGAAAGCAGCTAAACCGAATGGGGTCCAATGTGCCATTAGAAATTATCTCGCTGTTTTTCTTGCTTGTTCCAAACTCTTTTACTATCTTTGCATCCAGATACCGCCAATCGTCGTGAACGGCACTGGCCCACGAGGCCTGATCCCCTGAGTGCAGGGTGGCGGTATGATTTTCGATGGTTAATTATAGCGTTAGTGCTATATTCGGAATGTCCAAGAACCTAGGAAATTCAAAAGACATATATGAACGAATAAGTACCAACGTCTACGCGATAGCGTGGACAGGACTTATCTTCGTATATGGGTTTTCCTAGGACCTTTGGACATTGATGAGCGCCGGTTCGCGCTTTTCCGTGTCCTTAGGTTCTATGTTATGAACCCATTTTCATCCGAACAGATAGTCCTTTCGCTCCTGAAACTATAGCGTAGATATGGCAGACATACCTATTTCCTCCCATTTCTTCACTAACAGGGATGGGAATACATTGATGAAAGAGTTTGAGGGCATTTTGTTGAATAACCCTCAAGTGAAGAACCTTGATGCTGTTGTAGGCTTTCTTCGGGCATCAGGCTATTTTTCCTTGCGCCCCTTTCTTGACGGTATCAACAAAGTGCGCATCCTGATTGGCATCGATGTTGACAAGTATATTGCCCGCGCCCACCAAAAGGGTGAACTCTTCTTTGGTGCGGAAGAGGAAGTAAAGGAAGAATGCCTAAGACTGTTGAAAGAGGACATCGAACAGTCGCACTATACCAAGAAGGTTGAGGACGGTATGCTCCAGATGGTTCAGGACTTGATTGACGGTAAACTGGAACTTCGTGCCCATCCCTCCAAGAAGATTCATGCCAAACTGTACATCCTCTATCCCGATAATTACAACCAGCATTGCTTTGGCGCTGCCATTACCGGTAGTAGCAATCTGAGCGGCAACGGCTTAGGCATCACAGAAGACAGGCAATATGAGTTCAACGTCAAACTGGAGCGTTACGACGATGTGCAGTTTGCCAAGAACGAGTTTGAACTATTGTGGGAAGAGGCCAAGAATGTGCCCATCAATGCTGAGGACTATCAGGCCACACTCGACAAGACTTACCTGAAGGGCGACGTCACCCCCTACGAGCTATACATTAAGATGCTGATGGAATACTTCAGCGACCGCGTGCTGGCCATCGACCAGGAAGACCCCTTCGATATGCCTGAAGGCTATAGTAAGTTCGATTATCAGGCAGATGCCGTAGTAGAGGGTTATCAGAAACTGATTCGCTATGACGGATTCTTCCTCGCAGATGTGGTGGGTCTCGGTAAGACAGTTATCGCCACGATGATAGCAAAGAAGTTCCTGATTGAGAACGGTCCAGAGCATACAAAGATTCTGGTGGTATATCCGCCAGCCGTAGAACAGAACTGGAAGACCACCTTCAAAGACTTCGGTCTCGAAAAATATGCCTGCTTTGTAAGTAACGGCAGCCTGAGCAAGGTGCTTGACGATAGCAACTATGACGTTTGGAATGCCGACGAATACGACTTGGTGCTGGTTGACGAGGCCCACAAGTTCCGTAACCATACAACTGGCGCTTTCCAGCAACTACAGGAAATCTGTAAGATGCCTCGTGTAGAAACGGGCTATATTCCTGGTTACAAGAAGAAGGTGATGCTGATTTCGGCAACGCCTATGAACAATACGCCAGCAGACATCTACTACCAGATACTGATGTTCCAAGATCCCCGTCATTGTACCATAGATGGCGTTCCCAACCTGACGGCCTTCTTCTCGCCTTTGGTGGTGGAGTTCCGTAAGTTCCGCAAACAGGAGAACTTCGACCTGAAGGAGTTTAAGAAGTTGGCAGAGAAGGTTCGCGACAGAGTGATTAAGCCTCTGACCGTTCGCCGTACAAGAACTGATATCGAGAACATTGTGCGCTATAACAAGGATGTCAATGGATTCCCTAAAGTGGATAAGCCCATCAAGAAAGAATACGAGTTGAATGACCACTTGGCCAACCTCTTTGAGAGGGCTATGCATGTGCTCGACAAAGAACTGACCTACGCTCGCTATCAGGCCATCGCCTATCTGAAGCCCGATGCTGCCCCAGGTCTCTACGATAATGCGGAGGTTATCAGCCGCAGTTTGGCAGGCATCCGCAAGAACGGCCTCGTAAAGCGTCTGGAGAGTAGCTTCTATGCCTTCTGTAAATCCCTGAAAGCCTTCCGTCAGGCCAACGAGAATATGATAGACATGTGGGAGAACGACAAGATATTCATCGCTCCCGACTTGGATATCAATGCGCTGATAGAGGCTGGCTACAGCGAGGAGGAGATTGAGCAGAAGATGAACGAGAAGGCTGAGGTGAATCCCAAGAATGCCTCCTTCCAGCGAAAAGACTTCGACGAGCAATACATTGAGCAATTAAGGCACGACCAAGCGTTGCTCGATGATATGTGGTTAGAGTGGGAATACATCGATGATGATGATGACTCGAAGTTTGCCAAGTTCGAAGACTTGTTGAAGCATGAACTATTCAAGAAAGAGCGCAACCCAGAGGGGAAAATTGTGGTATTCTCAGAATCTGTAGATACAGTAGAATACCTGCAACGTCGCATCAACCGTCAAGATGTATTGGTGATTTCTTCCCAGAACCGTAGTCAGTTATTCAAGACCATCCGCGAGAATTTCGATGCCAACTGGAAACAGCGGAAGGACGAATATAACATCATCCTCACTACAGACGTGTTGGCTGAGGGTGTCAACCTGCACCGCTCAAACATCATCATCAACTACGATACGCCTTGGAACGCCACCCGACTGATGCAGCGTATAGGTCGTGTGAATCGTATCGGCTCTAAGGCTGGCATCATCTACAACTATGTGTTCTATCCGTCGCGACAAGGTAACAAGGAAATCAAACTCAACCAGATTGCGCTGAGTAAGATTCAGACCTTCCATACTACGTTTGGCGAGGACAACCAGATCTATTCGACAGAAGAGATTATCGACCGTGATCTTGACAAACTCTTCAAGGAAAGCATCAAGCGCGAACAGGAAGACCGCAACCTTGAACTGCCGTTCTATGAGGAACTGCGAGCACTCTATCAGCAGAACCGCAAGGAGTATAAGCGCATCGAAAGACTATCGCTGAGAAGTAGAACTGGTCGGGAATCCCGACAAGTTGATGGTGTTACCCTTTCTGGTGATTCATTGGTATTCCTCAAAACCAATTTCCGCAAATTGTTCTATCTGGTGAACGACCAGCAGACGCGCGAATTGTCTGTACTCGATGCCCTCAATTACTTCAAGGCCAAGCCGGAAGAGAAGGCCGTACCTCGTATCCCACAGCATCATGAGCATGTGGAGAAAGCCCTGAAGGAATTCAACAAAACCAAGGAACAGGAACTGCACGAGGAGGAATCGAACCAGAACCAGCGCAGCAATCTTGGTGCTCAGGTCACTACGGCTGTCAGTCTGCTTAACAGTATGCTGCCGCATATCGATGATGGTGATACCCGCTTGAAGATTATCCAGCTGAAGGAATTGGCAGAGCGAGGCACCATTACCTATATTGCCAAACGTCTGCAACGTATTCAGAAAGACTTGCAGCGTCAGGGTGGCAGCAAGGCAAAACTGACCTTTGAGGATGCATTAAAACAAGTCCTCGAAATGGCCAACAAGTACAACACCTATTACCGCGAGAGCCAGCATGCAGAGGAGGAATCTGCTGCTGTTATCATTCTCTCAGAATCGTTCAGTAAATCGTAAATTGTAAATCGTCAAATCGTAAATGTCTTTATGGATTATAAAAGCGTCATTGAATCAAGATACAATCGCCAGAACTGGCAGTTGCTGTTGCACGACATTTTTGGCAACAAGATAAAGTTTTGGAATACGCCATCAACGATTCCAACCAGTAGTCAGTTTGCTAAGCAGGCATTATGGCTGGGAACTATCACATTAAGCGACAACCAGACTATCAGCATCTACGAAGTGGAACTCTCTGATAGCGTTGATATAGAACGTAACCGCAGAGGCATCCGCGATATGTTGCTAACCGACTGGCGCAACAACGGCAATGCTGGTGCCTTCATGTTCTGCTATCGTAAGAAGGAGAGTGTGCTTCGATTCTCATACGTTAGTGAAGCCTGGACGTTTGCCGATGATGGCAGTTATCAGAAAGAATCGACTGATGCCAAACGATTTACCTATCTGCTGGGTGAAGGTCATCGTAGCCGCACCGCTATTCAGCAGTTCGAGAAACTGCGTGACAGTAGCCTCACTTTGAAAGACCTGACAAAAGCATTCTCTGTGGATGCAGTCAGCGATATGTTCTTCGATGGCTACAAGAAGCAGTACGAAGATATCATCCAGTATATCACAGGTAAGCGGATGGTGAAGGTGGCCAACAAGTGGGAAGAGCAAATCAAGAACGACCCCTGCGAGGAAATCATGCAGGAGTTTGCCCACTTCCAGAATCCTGAAAAGGCTGTTCGCGACTATGTGAAGAAACTGATGGGCCGCCTTGTTTTCCTTCAGTTCCTACAGAAGAAAGGTTGGCTGGGTGTACCCGCTGGTGCTGAATGGGGAACGGGTGATTCAGAATTCATCCAGACCCTCTTTGCTCAATGTCAGGATAAAGACCACTTCATCGACAACGTGTTGGAATCGCTCTTCAACGACCTCAATAGCGAGAACGAGAAACAACTTCCTCAATATCGCACGCCTTATCTGAATGGCGGATTGTTTGAGCGCGATGCCACAGACGAGACGGAGTTCCCTCTGCCTGCCAAATACATGCAGAGCCTACTTGACTTCTTTGCCTCCTATAACTTCACTATTGATGAAAACGATCCTGATGATGCAGAGGTTGGTGTTGACCCAGAGATGTTGGGTCGTATCTTCGAGAACCTGCTGGAGGACAACAAAGACAAGGGAGCCTTTTATACACCCAAAGAAATCGTCAGCTATATGTGTCGTGAGAGCCTCATTGCCTATCTCCAAACAGGCATAGAGGACGAAGCCACTAAAGAAGCCATCCGTCAGTTTGTGACCACACACGATGTCAATACTCTTGGTACTAACGACAGGTTCCGTCAGCAAGTGGATGAAGCCTTGAAGAACGTCAAAATCTGCGACCCAGCTATTGGTTCTGGTGCCTTCCCAATGGGCCTGCTGAAAGAACTTTTCCAATGCCGCACAGCCCTTGAAGGAATCAGCCAACACCAGGCAGCTGAAATCAAAAAGCACATCATCCAGCAGAATATCTATGGTGTGGATATCGAGCGTGGTGCTGTGGATATAGCCCGTCTCCGCTTCTGGCTCTCCCTGATTGTTGATGAAGAGACGCCACAGGCTTTGCCAAACCTTGACTTCAAGATTATGCAAGGCAATTCATTGTTGGAGAATTATGAAGGTGTTGATCTAAGCGAAATAATGGAAGCCGGTAGTAATGAAGGTCAATTCTTGTTCGCTGATGAATTTGGCATCAATAAGACTCTTGTACAAGAACATATTTGGCATTATTACGATGTTACTGACCATACTGAAAAGCAGAGATTAGGCAATCAAATTGATACAGCTGTCAAGAACATAATAATAGCAAACAACCCGACTATAAAAAACTTAGTTGAAGGGATTGACATTAGACATAATCAAGAGTTTTTCTTATGGCATATATTCTTTGCTGAAGTTTTTGAGAATGGTGGTTTTAACCTTGTAATAGGGAATCCTCCATACGTTAGTGCTCCAAGCCAAATTGCGAGCCCTGTATTAGCTAAGCAACGAGACAGAATTGTCAAAAGCAAGAAATATGAGACACTTAATGAGAAGTGGGACTTATACATTCCATTCATAGAATTAGGTATGAAGCTTTTGGCTCCAAAAGGAATATTCTCAATGATTGTACCATATCCATTGACCAATCAAAAGTATGGAAAAAAGTTAAGAAAGTATATCTGTGAAAAGAAACGGATGGTTGAAATTGCTGATGTTAGCGAGGTGAAAGTCTTCGTTAGTGCTACTGTCAGTAATTGTATACCTTTCATCATTAACGTCAATCCCAATGATGACATTAGAATCTCACATGCAGATAAACAACTCAATATAAAAGTAGACTATCACAAAACAACAAAAGACATTGTTCAAGACGAAAAAACATACGTTTGGAACTTAACAGAAGAAACTCGAAAAGGGAACCGTTTCCCTGATATGCATATATTGGGTGACTTTTGTTATATAAGCAAAGGTATGGTTTTAAATGCTGATGAAAAAACAGCGAAAGGAGAATTTTCTAAAGATGACTTGATCAACTCTTTCAGAGACAATACTCATAATCGGGAATATATAGAAGCAAAGGACATTGATAAGTATGTGGTAAGGCGAGTACGTTATTTGGAGTGGAATACTGAAAGATGTCCCAATAGATTAAGCAGACCTACTTTTCGAGAATTATATGATTGTCCTAAATTAATGTTTAATCGTTTGGGAGTATTGAAAGTGTTTTTAGATACTGATACTCATTTCTTGCATAGTGATTCTATGTTTAGTGCTGTTCTCTGGAAAGACTTACATCATGTTACAAATAAAAGTATAACATCGAGTATAACCAAATTTTGTAACAATCAACATAGATACGATTTGGAGAACCTTTCTAAGCAGGTTAGGATATATTATCTTCTTGGAATCCTGAATTCAAAAATGGCTAGTGTTCTTCTCACAGATCAACGTGGCGGAGATTATCATATATACCCTGAACATATACGCAACATCCCCATTCCCATTGCATCAAATGATGTGCAGAAGAAAATCTCAGACTTGGCAAAACAAGTTCTTAATAATAAAGCTGGTAATCCCTCTGCCGACACCTCTTCCTTAGAATCTGAAATCGACCGTCTCGTCTATCACCTCTATGGTCTGACCTACGATGAAGTCCTTATTGTTGACCCAGAAACTCCAATAACAAGAGAAGAATATGAAAAAGAATAAGAAGACAATCCAAGTTGGTGATTGGGTAAAAATTATCAAGGAGAGTAAGACGACAGGACTGCTTGGAGCTCAACTGAAAGTTATTTCAGTAAATGAAGGTTCTGTAGAAGTCATTGTTGGGAAAAGTAAGATTAAATTCCACCTTGATGAAGTCGTGCCAATGACATTTAAAGAGAGATGGGGTATAGACAAACTACCTACGCTCTATCATGGAACAGATCTTAGATTCGTTATACTCCCAGAGGAGGTTAGAAAAAGTAATATTGATATTAGTCTTGCGTTCATACATGCCTTGTCAGATCTATATCAGCCATATCTTCATCAACAAGGCGAAAACAAGATGGAGTTATTAAGCGAAGAACAGAAGAAACAGAATCCAAAACTGGCAGAGAATATAAGGGAAGCAATGAGTAACCTCATGATGATGAACTTCAGCGAGGAATGGGAATATGGAGATTTCTATCTGACTTCAAACAAACATTCTGCATGTATGTATGCTCACAAGTCTTTTGCTGGAGGAGAATTGGGCTTTACAGCCTATCATCTTTTAAAGGGTGCGGAATTACTTGGGGCAGATTTGTCTAATAGCAAAGAATTAAAGCCCATGATAGATGCCCTGAAGATTTTGGCAGAAGGAGAACCTAAGCCTGTTATCTTCAGCTTTGATGATTTGTCGCCAGAATATCTTCAGCCGGCCTTTGGGGGAAGTCTGCAAAGATATATACAAGACGGAAGAATCGGAGTTCAAGAATTCCGTTATACACAATCAATAACGCTTGATTTAAGTAAAGCGGAATTACTGGATAAAGATTATGAGAAAGCTATGGTGAAAATAAAAGAACAATACTAATAAAAACAATACAACTATGGAACTAATAATTATTCTTGGAATCATTGGCCTGATACTAAGCGGTCAGATATTCAAAATGGGGAAATAGGACAGGCCATATCATCCCTGTCTTGAAGTAGGGCTCACAGGGGGCCAGACCCCCTGTGAGTCGGAGGTGTTGATAAATATAACAGCCTTTCGCCAAGGGCAAACTTTTCAAAAAGTTCAACTTCTTACTAATCAACCACTTACTACTCAACTCCTTTTATTAGGATTCCCCCTGGACACCCCCATATCCTTGTGACATTGCAGAAACTGCCGTATCTTTGCCGACGCAAACAAGACAAAACAGCGCTGAACCGTCAAGGATGCAAACAAACAACAAATGTCAAACTAAAACCATTTTTAAAATTATGGCAGTACGTATTAATGTTCACAAGAACACCAATTCCAAGTCGCTCGCGTTCGGCAAGTGGTATGGCTATGTTGACAATGATGACCCCATCGGCATCGACGAACTGGCTGACCACATGTCCGCTCACAACACTCCGTTCAGCCCCGGAACCATCGCTGGCGTGCTGAAGGACATGGTGCACTGCATCCGCGAGCTGAACCTCAAGTCGGTCCCCGTCAAGCTGGACAACCTCGCCATCTTCAAGGCCAGCGTGGAGACGGCTGGCGTCAGCAACCTGGCGGACTTCACCATCGCCAAGGGCATCAAGCGCATTCGCCTCTCAGCCCAGGCCACGGGTGAGTTCACAGCCGACGAGCTGACGAAGGACGGCAACCTGGTTCTCTCGAAGCTGGCCAAGCAGCAGATTGAGGAAGCCAAGGAGGCAGCTAATGACTCTAATGGCGACTAAGCAACAACTGATGTCTAACACTAAAACAGTAAAAGCATGAAGACAAGCACTTTGAAAACCATCCTGAAGGTGATTGCTGCCGTGGCTACGGCCATCGCCTCGGTACTCGGAGCCAGTGCAGTGGTAAGCTGCATGTAGAGCACGATTCATGGTCTGACTGTAACACTGTATCTCAACAAAAAAGGCCTCTCGCACTGAGAGACCTTTTTTGTATTATTATTAATAAGGTGTAACCATCAAGCCGTGGCAACCTCGGCATCTGCCTCGCGGATGGTACGACCCATTACGAGGAAGGCCGTAGGAGCAGCGATGAACAATGACGACAGGGTACCGATGATAACACCCAGAATCATAGCGAACGAGAAGCTGCGGATAGAGTCACCACCGAGGATGAAGATACACAGCAACACGATGAGCGTCGTGACAGAGGTGTTGATGGTACGGGCCAGCGTCTGGTTCAGCGAGTCGTTGAACAGCTGCTGACGGTCGCGCTTGCCATAGAGCTGGAAGTTCTCACGGATACGGTCGAAGACCACCACCTTATCGTTGATGGAGTAACCAATCACGGTCAGGATGGCACCGATGAACACCTGATCAATCTCTAATGACATGGGAACCCAACCCCACAGAGCGCTGTAGAAACCAATAACAATCAGAGCATCCAGAGCCAGTGCTGTGGTAGCACCCGTAGAGTAAGCCACATTGCGGAAGCGGATGAGGATGTAGAGGAAGATGGCTATCAGGGCGATGATGACCGAGATGATAGCACCGTAGGTAATGTCCTTAGCCACGGCAGGTCCTACCTTGGCAGAGCTGATGATGGAACCGCCCTGACGGACATCGGGGTTCTTGAAGTTTTCTACATTGTCCTGACTGATGAAACCGCCCTTCTTCAAAGCATTGTAGAGGATGGTCTCAGCCTCGTCGTCTACGTTGGGATTGTTAGACTCGATGTCCCAGTTGGTGGAGATACGGATGGTCTTGCCGTCGGTACCGAGGGCGATGACGCTGGTGTTAGCCTCCTTGCCGGCATTCTCGCCGACGGTGTTGACAAACGTACCGGCCAGTACCTGACGAACGTCCTCAACGTGGGTTTCCTTGTCAAGAGTGACAACATAGTTACGACCACCGGTGAAGTCGATGCTCTGGCTCAAGCCACGGACAAAGAAGCAGCCGATGAAGAAGATGGCAGCACAGCCCCAGACGATGAAGCTCTTCTTGTACATGCCCATGAAGTTGTACTTGGCATTCTGCATGAGGTTCTTCGAGTAGCCCGTGACGAAGGTCAGGTTGAGCCACTTGTCTTTCTTCAGCTTAGCCTCATAGACCAGACGGGTCAGGAACACGGCGGTGAAGAATGAGCAGAAGATACCGATGATCCATGTAGTAGCGAAGCCCTTGACAGGACCGGTACCGAAGAACAGCAGGATGAAACCGGTAATCAGAGAGGTGACATTAGAGTCGAAGATGGCCGAGAAGGCGTTAGAGTAACCCTTCTGCAGAGCCTCTTTCAGACCGATGCCGCGCTTGAGCTCTTCCTTGATACGCTCGTAGATAAGCACGTTGGCATCGACAGCAGTACCGAGAGTCAGCACGATACCGGCGATACCCGGCATGGTCAGTGCAGCCTGGAACGAGGTCAGAATACCCAGCGTGAAGAACAGGTTGAACAGCAGGGCAATATCGGCGAGGATACCGGGGATGAAGCCGTACAGCATGATCATGTAGATCATCAGCAGCACGAAGGCAACAACGAATGAGATGATACCCTGTTTGATGGACTGAGCACCGAGTGACGGACCGACAACCTCTTCTTGTACGATGCGGGTCGGAGCCGGCATCTTACCAGAGTTCAGCGTGTTGGCCAGGTCCTTGGTATCCTCGATGGTGAAGTTACCTGTAATCTGCGAGTTACCACCGTCAATCTGGGTGAGGATACGGGGAGCGGAGTAGACAGCGTCGTCGAGCACGATGGCAACGCCACGGCCGATGTTCTGCTTCGTAATCTGGCTCCAGCGGCGGGCACCGTCAGAGTTCATCTGCATAGACACAGAGGGGTGACCCATCTGGTCGAAGTCGTCCTTGGAAGAGGTGATGACGTCACCCTCTAACGGAGCGCGTCCGTTGGGCTCGGTAACCTTCAGGGCATAGAGGGCGAAGATGTCGCCACGGGCATTCTGACCGCCGAAGTCCTCAGCCTTGGCACCCCAGCGCAGCTTGCACTCAGCAGGCAGCACGGTGGCGGCAATCTCCGAGTAGATGACCTTGTTGACGTCAGCAGTATCGCGAGCGTTGGCATAGCCGACGATGGCCAGTCCCTGGGGAACGGGCTGGAAGACAGCAAACAGAGGATTCTGCTTCAGAGCCTCAGCCTTAGCCTTGGCGTCAGTAGCCTTGGTGTCCTTCTTAGCCAGCTTGGCAGCGAGGTCGGTGGCAGCAGCCTTCGTCGTGTCAGCAGCAGCCTCGGCCACAGCGGTGGTGTCGGCAGCAGCGGCCAGCGTGTCAGCCTCAGCGGGCGTCTCGGCAGGAGCCTCGCCACCCAGAGCGGCATACTTCTGATTCAGCTGAGCCAGCAGCGGATAGATTTCCTGTGAATTGTAGGTCTCCCAGAACTCGAGGTTGGCAGAACCCTGCAACAGCTTACGGACACGCTCGGGCTCCTTGACACCGGGCATCTCGACCATGATACGGCCAGACTGTCCTTCGAGCTTCTGGATGTTCGGCTGAACAACGCCGAACTTATCGATACGGTTACGGACAACGTTGAACGAGTTGTCAACAGCCGACTGCACCTCGGCACGCAGAGCGCTCTCCACCTCAGAGTCGGTGGACGAAGTGCTCACCTTGCCCTTCATCTGCTGCGTGGCAAAGATGGCAGCCAAGGGGCGTCCGTTGGCGTTTTGTTTCCAATACTTGATAAACAGGGAGATAAAGTCGTCCTGACTGGTCTCTTCCTCCTTCTTGGCCTGTTCCATCGACTTCTTGTAGACAGCGTCGGTCTTGTGGTCGGCGAGCACGTCGACAACGTCAGGTACCGAGACCTCAAGAATAACGTTCATACCGCCCTTCAGGTCAAGACCCAGGCCAATCTCCATCTCGCGGCACTGCTTGAACGAATAGATGCCGCAGTACACTTTCTCGTTCATGATTGAGTCGAGGTACTCCTGACCAGCCTCTTCGCCCATGGCGGCTGCCTTGTTTTCGTGGTAGCGCGTCACAAACGAGAAGGAAAGGTAGAAGCAGCAAACGAGAATCAGAACGATTGCGATAAATTTTACAATTCCTTTGTTTTGCATTTTGGTTTTTTTATTATTATAATTTATGATTTTGCTTTTTAAGCCTGCAAATATACTGATTTTTCTTCACTTACCGAAATTTATCTGCACTTTTCATACATTTTTTATGGTTTTCACCTGATTTTCAGGCTACAAATGAACGGATTATGGTCACTGGCATCCATTTTATCGTCAATTCTGGAATGATAGGGTTCTAGTTTTTCGTTACAAAAAACATAGTCAATTCTCAATGAAAAAGCTTTCTGATTATATGACAAACCGATACCATTTCCTGTTGCAGCGAAACAGTCGGTCAGCACCTTGGCCATGGTATAACGGGAATAGGAAATGGGATTGTCGTTGAAGTCGCCACAGACAATGAGGGGGTACTGGCTGTGCGCCTCGGCATAGTTGCGAACAGCCCTGATTTGTCCGGCCCGCTTGGCATTAGCCTCGGCCAGTTTCACCAACAGCAGACGCGACTCGGCCCGTGCGGAGTCACCAGACATCTCACCACGGATAATCTGACGGTACTGATAGCGGTCAGCCTTGGAGAGGTGGCAGCTCTCAAAATGGTTGTTGACAACGATCAGCGTGTCGTCGCCCACCTTCAGCCACCACGCCACGCTGCCGTTGGCCAGCGAATTATAGGGGATGCGCTCGCGCCGCAGGATGGGATAGCGGGTATGGATGCCCAGGACATTGCGGCAATTGGGACGGTCAATGAGGACGCTCGTGTCGTTATACGCCAACCCTGCCTTCGCGTACTCCCGGAAAGTATAGCGCCGCCATGTGTCCACATCTTCCTGAATACAAACGATGTCAGGTGATTCCTGGATGACATACTCAAGGACTTTCTCAAAACCCTTTTCGTACTTGAAGTTGCCACCATAGGAGCAAACGTTATAGGAAAGAAGCTTCATGGCATCGTCAGGAATTTTCGAGGAAGGATGAATCGGCATGTATATACTGATAGGTACGTACGCGAAAACAAAGCCTGCTACAGGAATCCAAATCATGCGCCACTTGAACACCAACCAGAAGAGCAGGAAGACCAGATTGAGCACAAGGAAGGCGGGGAACGTCATACCTACCGTCGACAGCAACGGATGGTCAGTAGGATTAATGCGATCGCTGTAGCCTACCAGCAACATCATAATGACGGAGGCGAAATTCGCCCCCGCTATCATTTGTATGGTCAGTCGCTGGAGTTTCTTGATCACGAATTACGGCTTTGGTCAAACAGTTTCTTCTTTTCCTCCTTGGTCAGGCTGTCATAGCCGCTCTTGCGTATCTTATCCAAGATGGCATCGACCTCCTCCTGGTTCTGACGCTTTCGGGCATTGTACTCCTCATCGCTCTCGCGACGGGGGTCAGCCGTATGCTCGGCCTTCATGCGGGTACCCTGACGGGCTTCATATTTCTGTTTCAGCTGGTCGAAGAACTCCTGTCCCTTACTGCGTCCGAAGCGCTGGCTGGAGTCAGGATGTTTCTGCCAGTAGCGGATGAGCAGGAAGCCGAACAGCATACCACCCAAATGTGCCATGTGGGCCACACCGTCGCCGGGACCGCTCATGGCTGAGAACAGCTCAATGGCAATATAGCCGACGATGAGCCACTTGGCCTTGATGGGGAACGGGAAGGGAATGATGAAGAGCCGTTCGTTAGGAAAAATCATACCGAAAGCCAGCAAAATACCATAGACAGCTCCCGAGGCACCGATGGTCGTCCACAGGTTGATGTATGCGTCGGTCGTCACCTGCACGCCATTAACATTAACGTATTGGTAGGCTCCCATATCCTCATACATATAGGTAGCATACTGCACAACTTCCTGTGCCACACCGGCGCCAATGCCACATACAATGTAATAAAAAAGGAATTTTTTCGGTCCCCATACACGCTCTATCACTGAACCGAACATCCACAGGGCAAACATATTGAAGAAAATATGCGTCAGGCCACCATGGAGAAACATATAGGTGACAAACTGATAGATATGAAAGTCGCTGGCCATGAAAAAGTGCAGTCCGAGCAATGATGTCAAGTCGATACCGCGCAACTCCAGCACCCACGTTGCCACAAACGCCAAGAAGTTGACGATGAGCAAGTTTTTGGTCATGGAGGGAATATTATTCATCGAAGTAATTTACAATTTTACAATTTACATTTTACAATTTACAACACACGGCAACACAATCGCCGTTTCCGGGCGCAAAATTACTAAAAATATCCGTTTTTAAGCACAAAAACAGGGGTTTACACACTTTTTTTCAAGAAAAAAGTCATTTTTTTCAGTTTTTTGTTTGTTTTCTAAATACTTTAACCTATATTTGCGTCAGAAAATAACTACAATTATTAATATCTTATTAAAAAACAACTAAAATTATGAACAAGACTGAATTAATTGAGCAGATTGCAGCTGGTGCTGGTCTGAGTAAGATTGACGCAAAAAAGGCTCTTGACGCCACTGTTGCAGCTATTAAGGACGCACTCGTAAAGGGTGAGAAGGTACAGTTGGTAGGTTTTGGAACATTCGCTGTTTCTGAGAAGCCGGCTCGTGAGGGCATCAACCCCGCTACCAAGCAGAAGATTACGATTGCAGCTAAGAAGGTGGCCAAGTTCAAGGCTGGTGCCGAGCTCGCCGAGGCTGTTAAATAAACTCGTTTGTAAATAAAAAAGAAAATAGGCTTCTCGATTGGGAAGCCTATTTCTTTATCGGAAATGGGCACGTCACCGTGTCCTTTTTTTCGCTTAGGGCTGCTTGCCAATGTAAGCAAGGATACCACCATCAACATACAGGACATGACCATTGACGGCATCGGAAGCATGAGAGGCCAAGAACACTGCGGGGCCACCCAGCTCTTCGGGCTCCAGCCAGCGTCCGGCGGGAGTCTTGGCGCAGATGAACGAGTCGAAGGGATGACGGCTGCCGTCCGGCTGACGCTCACGCAGGGGAGCGGTCTGCGGCGTGGCGATGTAGCCAGGGCCTATGCCGTTGCACTGGATGTTGTACCCACCGTACTCCGAACAGATGTTGCGGGTCAGCATCTTCAGGCCGCCCTTGGCAGCAGCGTATGCACTGACGGTCTCACGTCCCAGCTCGGACATCATGGAGCAAATGTTAATGATTTTTCCCTCGCGGCGCTCCATCATCTCGGGGATGACGGCAGCTGACACGATGTAAGGTGCCACCAGGTCAACGTCGATGACCTGCTGGAACTCGGCGCGCTTCATCTCGTGCATGGGGATGCGCTTGATGATGCCGGCATTGTTAACCAGAATGTCAATCTGACCTACCTCCTGGTGAATCTTTTCAACCAGTTCCTTGACGGCATTCTCGTCAGTGACATCGCAGACATAGCCGTGGACGTTCTCTATGCCTGCCTCTTTATAGTTGGTCAAGCCTCTCTCTAAAGCAGCCTCGTTGATGTCGTTGAAAATGATGTTCTTGATGCCTGCAGCGACAAAGGCTTTGGCAATGTTGAAACCAATACCGTAAGATGCACCGGTAATCCAGGCATTCTTACCTTCTAATGAAAAGGGATTTGTCATAATAATACAATAATTAGTTTAAAAGTTTGTAAATGATATTTGTCTTAGCTTCATTTGTTGTGCAAAGTTAGGAAAAAAACTCCAAACACCATGCTTTTTGGCAGAGGTTTTAAAAATGATTAATACTTACAGCAGTTTCTCCAAGGTGTCGAGTTCCTCGTCTGTCGTTGCCCACGAAGTGACGAAACGGCAGATGGTACGGTGGCCGGGAGCCTGTCCCCAATGGGTAAATTCCATCTTACGGGAGAGCTCTTCTACCTTCACATCGGGCAATATGACAAACTGCTGATTGGTGGGTGAATCCAGCCAGAACTCATAGCCCTTTTGCTGGAAAATCTGCTTCATACGCATGGCCATCTGGTTGGCATGGCGGGCAAGCTGGAAATACAGGTCGTCCGTAAACAGCGCCTCAAACTGCAAGCCGATGAGTGCACCTTTGGCAATGACTGCGCCGTGCTGCTTCTGGATGCTGAAGAAATGCTTATGAGCCTGTCGGTTGGTGAACACCACGGCCTCGCCGCACAGTGCGCCAATCTTGGTGCCTCCGATATAAAACACGTCACAATGGCGGGCCAGATAAGGCAGGGTCATGTCACAGTCCTCAGCCATCAAGCCATACCCCAGGCGAGCGCCATCAATATAAAGGGGAATGGCATAGTGCTGACATACCTTATATATATTATCTAACTCTTGAGCAGTATAGAGAGTCCCCAACTCCGTGGGAAAGGTGATGTAGACCAGACCGGGATAGACGGCGTGGGCATTGTTGCCGTCGTGCATGAAATCGTCAAGATACTTGTCCAAAACCTTGGCATTCATCTTGCCCTGTTCGCCCGGCAAGGCGATGATCTTATGCTCGGTAAACTCCACTGCACCGGCTTCATGGACGTTGATATGACCGGATTCAACGCAGATGACACCCTCATACTGGTAGAGCATGGAGTCGATGGTGGTGGCATTAGCCTGTGTACCTCCCGTCAGGAAAAAGATTTGGGAATCAGGCATCCCAATAGCCTCACGGATGCGTTCCTTGGCACGCTCAGAGAACTCGTCAAAGCCGTATGGTGTAGGCTTAGCGCCGTTATACTTAATCAGGTTCTCCAGCACCTTGGGGTGCGCCCCGTTGTTGTAGTCGCATTCAAAAGATATCATAGTTCTAATTTCAAGATGTTCATGCCAACGAGAAGTCAAGCTGGCGCTTTTCCAGATTAGCCCCGGCGACTTTGATGCAAATGGGGTCGCCCAGTTGATATTTATGGTGATGGTGGCGTCCTACCAGACAGTAGTTGCGCTCATCAAAGTCGTAGTAGTCGTCGTCCAGGTCACGCAAGGGCACCATGCCTTCGCAGTGGTTCTCGTCAATCTCACAATAGATGCCATACGACTGGATGCCGCTGATGTGTGCATCATAGGTCTCGCCCACCTTGTCGGCCATAAACTCCACCATCTTATACTTGATGCTGTCGCGCTCAGCCTGCTGGGCCACCTGTTCCATATCCGAACAATGCTCACAGAGTTCTTCATATTTCTGCTGGTTGGCAGAGCGTGCACCCTCCTGGTATTTGGTCAGCAAGCGGTGAACCATCGTATCCGGGTAGCGGCGGATGGGCGAAGTAAAGTGGGTGTAATAGTCAAAGGCCAGACCATAGTGGCCAATATTATGCGTTGAATACTTGGCCTTCATCATGGCTCGCAGGGCTACCGTTTCTATCAGTTTCTGCTCCTTCCTGCCCTGACAGTCGTCCATCAGCGTGTTCAACGAACGGGAGATGGCGCCCTTCGTGCCTGAGGTTTTCATCTTATAGCCGAACTTCACCACAAACTCACGCAGCGACTCCAGTTTCGTGGGGTCTGGCTGATCGTGTATGCGGTAAGGCAAGGTCTTTGCTTTAGTGCCTTTCTTCACCTTACCAATACTCTCAGCCACGGTTCTGTTGGCCAGCAGCATAAACTCCTCGATGAGTTGAGTGGCATCGTTCGACTTTTTGAAATAGGCACGAGTGGGTTTCCCGTCCTTGTCAATATCGAAGTGCAGCTCCTCGCGGTCGAACTTCACGGCACCGCCCTTGAAACGGCGATCACGCAGATGCTTTGCCAGACTGTCGAGGGTTCTAAGGTAAGAATCTTCTTCGGTAGCCGATTTTTCATTATTCACTTGACCCTTTTTCAGAATCTCCTGCACCTCTTCATAGGCAAAGCGTCTATTACTCTTGATAACGGTATGGACGATGCGGTAGCTCTTGACGTTGGCCTCGTCGTCCATGACGAAAACGACGCTGAAACACAGCTTCTCCTCGTCAGGGCGCAGCGAACAGATGAAATTGCACAAGCGCTCGGGCAGCATGGGGATGGTGCGGTCGACCAGATAGACGCTGGTGGCCCGTTTCACGGCCTCCTTGTCGATGACGCTTCCTTCTTTGACGTAATGGCTGACATCAGCAATGTGCACGCCGACCTCCCACAGTTTGCCTTGCTTACGGATGCTGAGTGCATCGTCGAAGTCCTTGGCATCCTTGGGGTCGATGGTGCAGGTAAAGACGTCGCGGAAGTCCTCGCGACGTTTGATTTCCTGTTCGGTGATACCCGGTTCAATGCTCTCCGCAGCCTCCTCCACATTCTTCGGATACTTATACGGCAACCCGTACTGTGCCAGGATGGCATGCATCTCGACATTGTTGTCGCCTTCCTTGCCTAGGACGTCGATGACCTCGCCGACGATATTCTTCGACTCCTTCGACGGCCACTGCGTAATCTTCACTACAGCCTTATCACCCGTCTTGCCACCCTTCAGTTTCTTCTTCGGTATCAGGATGTCGTGAACAAAGATGTTACCCTCAGTGATGAGAAAGGCATAGTCCTTCTCCACCTTCAGTTTACCCACAGCCTGGTTAATCTTATGAGACAGGATCTCCACCACCATCGCTTCCTTAATGTGATGCTCACGCCGCGCCATCATGGTGACACGCACCCGGTCACCATTCATGGCAAACAGCGAATTACGTTCAGAGACAAAGATAGGCTTACCGCCGTCGTCTGGCTGGAACGAGTTCTTGCCATTAGCCTTGCGGATGAACGTACCCTCCTGAACCTGTGTCTTCAGGTTCAGTCTGTAGGCATTGTCGCCAGCCTTGGTCAAATAGTCATCCCATGCCATCTCGTCCATCGTTTCCACGGCCAGCATCTTGGCAGGATGGGTCGAGAGATTAAGATTTCTGAATATCTGCTTGAACGAGAATGTCTCGTTCGGATTCTGCTGGAACAGTGTCCGCAACATCTCTATCACACGTTGCTTTGTCAGCCGTTTTCCACTCTTGTGCTTGCTCATAGTTGTATGTTTTAAGTTTCTTCTGGCAAAGATACAAAATAAATTGATAATTGATAATTGATAATTGATAATTTTTTCATAGCGGAAGCAAATTTTATACTTTTCACTTTTCCCTTTTACTTTATTTTCGTACCTTTGCAAGTGATTATCCTAAAGTATTTCTATTATGAAACTTAAATCAAAACGGAAATAAAAAAGATATAAGATAATGGAACAGTTGCTTCACTACTGCTGGAAACACAAAATGTGGCCCATTAACACACTGACCACTACCGACGGGCGCATAGTGGAAGTCATCGACCCTGGACTGCACAACCGCAATGCAGGCCCTGACTTTTTCAACGCCAAGGTAAAGATTGACGGTACGCTATGGGTGGGCAATATTGAGATTCACGACAAAGCCAGCGACTGGTATCTGCATGGACATGACCGCGATGCCAACTACGACAATGTGGTGCTTCACGTGGTTGGTCAGGCCGACCGTGACGTTCAGACTTCCAAGGGCGACTTCCTGCCACAACTGTGTCTGACCGTTCCGACGTCGGTTCAGGACAACTACGAGGAACTGCTGAAGACGGACTCCTACCCTCCCTGCTACCGCATCATCCCCAACCTGTCAAGACTGACCGTCCACTCGTGGATGGCAGCCCTTCAGACGGAACGCCTGGAGCAAAAGACCATCGCCATCCAGGAGCGGGTGCGTCAGGCCAACGGTTCCTGGGAACAGGCCTACTTCATCACGCTGGCACGTAACTATGGCTTCGGCATCAATGGTGAAGCCTTTGAAGAGTGGGCACGCCACATCCCCCTCAGTGCCGTCGGCAAGCACCGCGACGACCTTTTTCAGATAGAAGCCATCTTTATGGGACAGGCAGGGCTGTTAGCATTGGAGACCATCCCTGAGCGTTACCAGAAGGATGCACTGAACGAAGGATACTTTGCCAGATTGCGCAACGAATATCAATACCTGGCTCATAAGTTTTCGCTTCAGCCCATGGACTACAAGCGGTGGCGCTTCCTGCGCCTGCGTCCGCAGAACTTCCCCCATATCCGCATCTCGCAGTTAGCCAATCTCTACTATCAGCACAAGGCAGGGCTGTCAGAGCTGATGGCATGTCAGGATATGGCGAGCCTCAGCGAACGGCTTCGCACGCAAGTCACGCCCTATTGGGAGACCCACTACACCTTTGGCTCCGAGAGCATCCACAATGCCAAGCATCTGTCACCGTTCTCCATCAATCTGCTCATCATCAACACCTGCATACCTATGCTCTTTGCCTATGGCCGTCATACCTCCCGCGAAGAACTGTGTGACCGTGCCTTTGACTTCTTAGAAGCGTTGAAAGCCGAGAGCAACCACATTATCCGCATGTGGCAGGAATGCGGTTTAGAGGTGACGTCGGCTGGTGACTCACAGGCACTGATTCAGCTGAAGAAGGAATACTGCGACAAGCGCGACTGCCTGCGCTGCCGCATCGGATATGAATATTTGCGCGCTGCGCGCTAATTGATAATTGATAATGAACAAATACATCTTTGAAACTTGCATGGAG
>Ga0247608_10001448_pt1 | contig 32890 bp, 28 predicted proteins | sample 176DNAGHGlowgp2_FD_193490 | JGI IMG/M metagenome (GOLD analysis project Ga0247608, IMG submission 193490) | Sheep rumen microbial communities from Palmerston North, Manawatu-Wanganui, New Zealand - 1766 DNA GHGlow gp2 | ecosystem: Host-associated > Mammals > Digestive system > Stomach > Rumen ...
TCGGCGTTTCATGGCTGCCAATTATTGTCATAGGGCTTGTGATTGTTGGTGAGGCCGTTTTCAACTTCTGGAATGTCAGTTCCATCCGCGACAAGCATTTGGCAGTCGACGATGTGCTCAGTGCCCAGCAGCGGCTGATAACCTTCAAGCGCAGGGAGAAACTTTACACATACGGCATACTTCCTTTCATATTTCTCTGGGTAGTATGGCTTCTCTTTGATGTGTATTACGGCACCAATATCCCATTTTTCCCCTCAAGTGAGAGGAATCTTGTCTATTTCGTGGTAATTGTCATCACATCTGCCGTATTCTTCTATGTCTTTTACCGTGAGATGCGCTCGCTGAACAAGGCTATCAAGGATATAGACGAATTCCGCGAAAAGAACAACTAACAATCGAAAGACAAGAATCCCTCACATAAATCTCTCGAAAGCCCTTTGTTTAAAGGCGTTTTGCTTTTTTCATCCCTCACGTTATCCCTCACATAAGTGAGGGATTGAAATGATCCCTCACTATCCGTTTGCCCTTTGTATAAAGGCATTTTCAAAGATTATGTGAGGGATGAACCCAAAACCGTGATGCATTCCAGCGAGATGCCGGAACTGATCTATCTGACCGACTTCCGTGACGACAGCGATCCGCTGAGAGTAAAACTGGGAAACGGTGAACTGAAGAACATCCATCATCTGGACGTAAAGATAGAGTTCAAGCGTGAATGGCAGAATCAAAGGGTATTCCATTCAAACTTTAATTTCCGTACCACGAACCATGCCGTGGCATACGGGCTAGTCTTTGACAAGCAGACAGGCATCACAACAACACGACCGGAAAGTGTTGACGGGAATTGGTTTGTAAACGGAGACCTTGGCTTCACAACACCGATAGGAAAAAGGAAACTGTTTACACTTGACAACAAGATAAGACCGGAGTTTCTTCACAGCGTGGATCTTGCTCATGTGGACGATGACAACTCGAACCGAAGCAGTGTCGTGAAGACATTGGCTTTGGTTGATGAACTGAAACTGGATTACAGGCAGAACGACAAAGCCTCTGCTGACTTTCATGCCCGCGTCCGCTGGAATCATATAACCAGCAACATGACCGATTTCGCCAGCATTAGTGCCGTGGACTTCAGTCTGGGAGTTTCTGCCACCATAGACTTGCCGTGGAAAATGCAGATGACTACAGACCTGGATCACTACTTTCACCGTGGCTATCATACCAGCGCGATGAACACCAACGAACTTGTCTGGAATACCAGCCTCACGAAGAGTCTCCTTAAAGGGAAGTTGCTCTTTTCCCTCTACGCATACGACATTCTGGGCCAGATAAGCAACCATACCTATCGGTTTGATGCCCAAGGAAGGACTGAAATATGGACTAACACGATCCCACGCTATGCTATGCTAAGCATATCATGGCGGTTCAATAAGAACCCTAAGAAGCGACGATAGGTAATATATGATATTAGATAGTTTCCCCCACTACCTGCAACTCGATGCCATGGACTGCGGGCCGTCATGTCTGCGCATGGTAGCCAAGTATTATGGCAAGACCTACTCTTTGCAGACCCTTCGTGAACGATGCTTCATCACTCGCGAAGGTGTTTCGTTGCTGGGTGTTAGTGATGCTGCGGAGAATATTTGAGACGGCCAACATCCTCTACGAACTGAAATACAAGGATCATCCTGAGGTCGGCGAGGTGATGGGCAGGCTCATGGCCAAAGAACTGCAAGCCTCCGGATTCTTCGATGGAATCGATGGAATTGTGCCCATACCGTTGGCTAAGAAGCGTCAACGGCAGCGTGGTTACAACCAGAGTCTGGAGATAGCCCGTGGCATCAGCGAGATTACCGGCCTGCCTATCTATAATAAGGTGGTCAGGCGCAAAGTCTTTGAGGGGAGCCAGACCAACAAGGGTCGATGGGAGCGCAACGAGAATGTGGAGGGTGTCTTTGAACTGAAGGATGCCTCAGCCATTCAGGGCAAGCATCTGCTTATGGTCGACGATGTCATCACCACAGGTGCCACCGTCATCGCCTGCGTTCAGGAACTCTGCAAGGCAGGCAATGTCAAAGTGAGCGTCATTGCCCTCGGCTTTTCCAAGAGTTAACAGCCTTATATTGAATCGACAAGGCGACAGATGGTTTCCAGATAGCGGCGGTCCGTCTCGTCGAACGTTGCCAGTTCCTTGCTGTCGATATCGAGCACAGCCGTCACCTCGCCATCCTTTGAGAATAGGGGAACGACAATCTCCGAACGCGACAGACTGCTGCAGGCGATATGACCAGGAAACTGCTCGACATCTGGTACGACGATCGTCTCTTTGCGTTGCCAGGCAGCGCCGCAAACGCCGCGTCCAAAGGGGATGTGCATACAGGCCACAGGCCCTTGGAACGGCCCCAGCACCAGCTCTTGTCCGCTGCCGTCAGACAAAGCGTCTTTAGGCATTACACGATAGAACCCAGTCCAGAAGAATCCCATCGTCTCATGGATGGCAGCCGCCACATTGGCCATCACTGCCACCATATCCCTCTCGCCCTCGATCAGGCTCCGTATCTGCTCCGTCAGCAGACGGTAATTCCCTTCCTTATCCATCATTTGTTCTTTTTTCCTGCAAAAGTAAGCATATTCCTGCACATTTATGTTATTTTTGAATAATAATTTGGAGTGACAAATAATTATCCCTATATTTGCACCAAAAAGTAAAGATATGCCTACAATACTCTTAGCGTTTGGATTAAGATTCTATTTCTTGCCTATTCATGTTCATGTGGAGAATGCCGATGGACGTGCAAAGATGTAACGAAGAGTTCTTTTGTTATACATAAAAGTTATAGTTAATATAAAGTTAAACCCTTTTCTATGAGTATAAATTTATTACTAAATGTTTCATTTGGCATTTTTGCTTTTCTGCCACAAGGATGGGTGTTTATGATTCTAATAATGTTATTGGAATCCTTCATCATGTCTGAATTGTTATGCAAAAGCAAATTGAATAGACGAATAACTGCAAAAGTTTTTTTTAGTAATTTTATCAGTGGAATATTTGGTATTGTTACAACGATGATTATTAATGGAGGATGGGTCTTGGTTGTCTGGTTCCCTTGGGTGAGTAATCATGAGATTGATATCTCCTCTACTCATGAACTCATTGGTTTTATGGTCTTTTATTTTGTCGCTTTTATCTTGTCCGTGCTTATAGAGTTATTGATTAACCACTTCAAATTACGTAAAATTTATCCTGCAGGAAAAATATTAAAAGCAACAATATTGGCTAATATAGCTAGTTACTTAGTGGGTAGTGTAGCATTATATTCTTATAGTTTCTCTTGACTATCACAACTGTGACCATTTCGTATAGAGGCTCCAATTATTGTCAATAAAATTCATTGCGCCGTTGTTGTTTTGGGTGCTTTTTGTATCTATCTGATTTTCAAGGGCTTATTTGGATCCAGACTTTGGGCTAAGGAAAGTCGGACTTTACAGGCAGGAAAATCAGAGTTTCCTGCCACCTTTCTCCCAGAAACCAGCCACCTTTCTCTGAGAAAGCCCTAAAGGGAAATTTGATGTAAAATTATTTGATTGTATGCAGAATTATACCTTTGAGCTTGCTCGAAGGTACTCATGTTCGAAAATTCCCAAATATATTTGGAATTTTACTCACTTATTCGTACCTTTGCACCCAAATTATTAATAGGAATATGGATATCAAGCATCAATTCGCCAAAAAGCTGATGGAGATTCAGGCCATCAAGCTGCAGCCGAACGACCCGTTTACGTGGGCTTCGGGCTGGAAGTCACCCATCTATACCGACAACCGCAAGACGCTGTCGTTCCCCAGTCTCCGCTCGTTCGTGAAGCTGGAACTCTGTCATGCCATTCAGGAGTATTTTCCTGAGGCCGAGGCCGTTGCAGGCGTGGCCACAGGTGCCATCGCTCAGGGAGCACTCGTTGCAGACCAGCTGGGATTGCCCTACAGCTATGTCCGTCCGAAGCCGAAGGATCACGGCATGGGCAATCAGGTGGAAGGTGAGATCAAGAAAGGAGCAAAGGTGGTCGTGGTGGAAGACCTGATCTCCACGGGTGGCTCGTCGCTGAAGGCTGTTAAGGCCCTGCGCGAATACGGCGTGGAGGTCATCGGCATGGTCGCCTCGTTTACCTATGGCTTTCCTGTGGCTGAGCAGGCTTTCGAGGAGGCTGGCGTGAAACTGATCACACTGAGCAACTACGAGGCTGTGATCGAGGAGGCCGCCAAGACGGGCTATATCAAGGAAGAAGACAAGGCCGTGCTCGCCGAATGGCGCAAGAGCCCGGAAACGTGGAAACAATAATTTGTTTACAGTTTACGGTTTACAGTTTACAGTTGATATGACTGGAGGCTGTACTACCGCAGATGTAATCATCTGTAAACCGTAAACTGTAAACCGTAAACAAAAAAGGTTATGGGATTTTTTGGAAGCGAAAGTAAGTTCGAGAGTAGCATCAAGTTTGTGCCATACCCGCAGGAGGCCGTGTATCGTAACATCAGCGACCTGCGCAATCTGGAGAAGGTGCAGGATCGGATTCCGGAGGACAAAGTTAATGATTTAACGTTCGACGAGGACACGGTGGGAGTCAATGTCGCCCCTGTTGGCGAACTGAAGTTGCGTATCTGTGACCGTGAGGAGCCGAAGTGCGTGAAGTTCGAGACCGTGCAGTCGCCCGTGCCCTTCAACGTGTGGATTCAGGTGCTGCCCGTCGACGAGGCCTCATCAAAGATGAAGGTCACGGTGAAGGCCGATCTCAACCCGTTCATCAAGAGCATGGTGGAGAAGCCGCTTCAGGAGGCCGTCGAAAAGATTGCCGACGCCTTGGCGCAAGTGCAGTGTACATAACTTGTTTACAGTTTACGGTTTACAGTTTACAGTTGATATGACTGGAGGCTGTACTACCGCAGATGTAATCATCTGTAAACCGTAAACTGTAAACCGTAAACAAATTATTATGAAGCTTTGGGAAAAGAACTTTGAGATCAACAAGGAGATTGAGCGGTTCACCGTGGGACGGGATCGCGAGATGGACCTCTATCTGGCCAAGTACGACGTGCTGGGCTCGATGGCCCATATCACCATGCTCGAGAGCATCGGACTGTTGGAGAAAGACGAGCTGGCGCAGCTGCTGGCAGAGTTGAAGAACATCTACCAGCTGGCAGAGCGCGGCGAGTTTGTGATAGAGGACGATGTGGAGGATGTGCACTCCCAAGTGGAGATGCTGCTCACCCGCAAGCTCGGCGACATGGGCAAGAAAATCCATTCGGGCCGCTCACGTAACGACCAGGTGCTCGTTGACCTCAAGCTCTTCACCCGCCATGAGTTGAAGGAGATCGCCGACGAAGTGAAGAGCCTCTTCGACGAACTCATCCAGAAGAGCAACCAGTATAAGGACGTGCTCATGCCTGGCTATACGCACTTGCAGATAGCTATGCCGTCGAGCTTCGGACTGTGGTTTGGTGCCTATGCCGAAAGTCTGACAGACGATATGCTCTTCCTGCAGGCCGCCTATAAGATGACCAACCGCAACCCGCTTGGCTCGGCTGCCGGCTATGGCTCATCGTTCCCCCTGAACCGCACGATGACCACAGAACTATTGGGCTTCGACTCGATGGACTACAACGTGGTCTATGCCCAGATGGGTCGCGGCAAGATGGAGCGCAACGTGGGCTTCGCCATCGCCACCATCGCTGGCACGCTGGCGAAGATGGCTTTCGATGCCTGTCTCTTCAACTCGCAGAACTTCTCGTTCGTGAAACTCCCCAAGGAGTGCACCACCGGCTCGTCGATCATGCCTCATAAGAAGAATCCCGATGTCTTCGAGCTCATTCGCGCCAAGTGTAACAAGCTCCAGTCGCTGCCCCAGCAGGTGATGCTCATCATGAACAACCTGCCCGTAGGCTACTTCCGCGACCTACAGATTATCAAGGAGGTGTTCCTGCCTGCCTTCGGCGAGCTGAAAGACTGTCTGCAGATGGCGGCCTACATTATTAATAAGATAGAGGTGAACGAACATATCCTCGACAATCCGATGTACGACCCGATGTTCAGCGTCGAGGAGGTCAATCGTCTGGCTGCCAACGGGATGCCCTTCCGTGATGCCTATAAGAAGGTAGGTCTCGACATCGAGGCCGGCACGTTCAAGGCCAGTCACGACATCCACCACACCCACGAAGGCTCCATCGGCAACCTTTGCAACCCACAGATCGAGGCCCTGATGCAGCAGACACTCGACGGTTTCCATTTCGAGCGCATGACTACAGCAGAAGCCTCCCTTCTTGGATAGACATAGAAACTTTTCTTGACATACGAATTTTAGACATAAGAACAAAAGGACATAAGAATTAATATGGTAAAGTCAAGGAAGAATAAAAATATGTTCTTATGTTCTTATGTCAAAAAAAGAACATGTCCTTATGTTCTTATGTCTTTAAAAAAATGTTTGCTTATTCTTCTGTCTTTGCTTGTTCTTCTGTCTTTATCAGCCTGCAATAGCGAGGATGTCATCTATCGCGAGTACCAATGTTACTTCCTCTTCGACACGCAGCTGCACCCCCAACCCTGTCAACTGACGGCGATTATCGGCAACCCTGGCCATTTCTGTAAGGTTGAGGCTGAGATGAGGAATAACGTCCGTCATCTGAAGACCACTCGCAACTACGACGGGGCAACTCAAGACATCCTCCTCAGCACCGACCGCGAGAACCAGCAGCGCTGTACCCTCGGAGCCGGTAACTGCATCATTATCGGCACCAGCAGCTACGACAACGTCTTCATTGCCTATGAAGGCCAATGCCCCAACTGTCTCAACCAATACGGCGGCACCCGTTATCCCCTGTCGTGGCAGAACAACGGCCAGCAGCTCCATTGCACCAAGTGCGGCCGCAGCTACGATGTGAACAACGGCACCGTCGTCAGCGATGGCGGAGGCCACCAACTATACCGCTATAATGCCGGCTTCGATGGTCAGATGATTCGTGCCTGGAACTGACATAACGGAGCCGTCAAGTGTGTGAGATGACATTTACACCACTTGGCGGCTCTGTTCAAAACAGAAGGATTAACACTGACATGATAAGTACGTCGGTGCAAAGATACAACAGATTTCCATATCTTGCAATACCATCATCAAGGTTGACACACCATAAGATTGCAAAACATTGAATCTCAGTGATTTGACGCTATTCGGCATGTGCTTTTGACACAAAGACGGATAGAGATGCATAAATAATTCACACTCCTAAGCACCATTCTTCAAACTTTTTTGTATCTTTGCAGTCGAAATGAAGCATTTGGTATTATGGTTTTTGGCACTCGCATGCCTGATATCCGGCTGTCAGCAGGGTGGTATGAGTTCTTCCCGTCAGAAGAAGTTAAGCGATAGTGCGACCATCTATCAGGAAATGGCTTGGCAGGAGATGTTTGCCGACTCCCTTATGCAAGCCGAGACACATGCATACCGTGCCTTTATGCTTAGCCAGGACTCTACCCTCGAATGCGGAGCCCTTTCACTCCTCTGCTACATCTATTATCGCGAGGGTAAGCAACAGGAACTGCAATTGCTGATGCAGACGCTGTCGCCTGATGTCTATATGAATGTAATGGATGTGCAGATGCGGGTGGAGCACACCAAAGCTGCGCAAAAACGGCAGCTATATGCTTTTGCTGTCATCCTTCTGCTCCTGCTGCTTGGTTGCGTTGCCCTTTGGTATATCCATCGTATCAAGATGCTTTCACGTTCCTACCAACAACGTATTATATCCGTCAGGCATGAGATGACAGAACAGCTTAAACATCTTGGAACAACGCCATCAGCAGATACTTTCGGACATCATCATGAATTGCCAACGATTCAGGAGACCAAAGCTGGTATCGATGTCCTGTTCGCCATCATCAACGACCAGAATATCAGCCAGATGGGGAAGACCGAGGAACAGGCTCTGCTCAAGGCTATCCCCCTTATCGACCCAAACCTAACCACAATTCTTGAAAAGGCCTCTTCGACGCTGACGCCCAAGGAGACTTTCTTCTGTGTGATGGAATACTACGGCAAGACTGATAAGCAAAAGGCCCGCTCTTTCTGCTGTTCGGAACAGGCCGTCCGCAGCACCAAGAGCAGGCTCAACAAGAAAATGGATATCAGCGTGCTTCGTCCGGAATGATATAATCGAAGCAGTCAAAATCCTGGAATCCCATTGCTTCCAACTGTTTCCGACTTTCAGCAATATCCTTTTCTGTATTGTAATCTAAGATATGTGGCAGCCGGATAGTTACTTTTTTGGGGTCTTCATGGGCTGAAAGCCAATGAAGGTTGTCAATGACCAGACTATTGCTGATGGAAGTATAACGACGATAGATCTCTGGATTCATGTCTTTCACATCTATATAATAATGATGAACGAAGGGAGCCACAGTCTGTAAATTCCTAAGACTGACATTCAAAGATGTTTCAACAGAAATATGCCATTCTGCCGGCATCAGCTTGCAGAAACTGGCGATTTCATCGCTTCTTAGGAGTGGCTCCCCTCCTCCAAACGTCACGCCACCAGCAGTTGCCTTGAAATACAAATCGTCCACTATCACCTCATTGAGAATGTCCAGAGCATCTATCCTCTGCCATACACCGTCTTCCCTGAGGCACTGTGCATTCAAACAGTACTTACAGCGCAACGGACAACCGTGGAAGGCTACCAGCGTGGTTACACCCTTCCCATCGGTGGCAAGACGGTGGCGGCAGATACCTATCAGTGGCGTTTTCATTTTAGGCGGAAGTTTACGGGAACTGCGAATTTAACTCTGACAGGTTCTCCATTCTGCATGGCAGGTATCCACTTCGGCATCGATTTGACAGCACGTAACGCTTCTTCGTCAAATGCCTTTTCAAGGCTTTTCACAACCGTTATGTCTGAGAGGCTACCGTCTTTTTCAACTACAAAGGTGATAACAACCCTACCTTGAATACAAATTTCTTCGTATCCTTCCGGATAATTAATATGTTCTGACAAGTAATTAAGCAAGGCTTGGGGTCCACCAGGAAAAGACGGCATTTGTTCAACAACATCACCCATAAGTGTTGGCTGAGTTTCTCCTACATCAGAAGGCTCTGTTTGTGGAATAACGGCATCAGCATTGCCTAACACCTCAAAGGGCAGGCCTTCATCAAGTGATTCTTGCGTTATCGAATCCGTGCCTTTATTCGTTTCATGGAAGGCGACTTTAGCCGTACGTTTCTTGACCTTCGAAGGTTCTTTCTCAATGATGACCGTATCAACAGGCGAGTGATATTCCACATCCCCGTCAATCTGTATTGCTGGTTCCCTCAAGACTTTCCCTACCGTCAGCTTACTTTGTTCTTCACTCATGGTGGCTACCTTCTTCGCCTTGTCACCACAACTGATAAGTGCAGACAGTCCTGCAGAAATCCCCATGATGGCAACAGCCTTCCCCAACTGTCTGCGGATGTTCAACTGGGACTCAAGATACCTCACCTCTGCCTCGCATGCCGGACAAGTACCTCGGCACTCACCCTGATGGTGACACTCACGCGGTTCATACTTAATCTCATTGGCATCGGCCACCTGCTTTCGGATGGTCTTCAGCACATTGCAAATTGATTTTCCTCTTGTCATGATCGTAAATGTTTTGATTTGATGATGCAAAGATACAACAAAAAAGGCCCTTTGTCAAGAGCCCTTAGCTTATTGACACGAGCTTACAACCTTATCGCATTGATAACCAGACGATTAAGATATCTATCGATGACTCTTTGACACAGATGTCTGGGTAAGTGTCTGGTCATAGGAACACAGAGTACACAACGTTCCTGGGTGCACCCGTTATCCCACTTTTCTCTTAAATAACGTTAACCCGAAGCAGTATTTCGGGCTTTTTCCTATCTATACTATTGAGACAAGGCAAGAAAAGTGTTATATTTGCATGAAGATTGTCCACGAATGAGAGAACTGGCATTAGTAATAGTCTTCCTATCATGGTTCCCCTGGCTGACGGTAGTCCAAGCCCAGGGCACAGGGACAACGCATCTCTATGCCGTCATCGTTAACGGTGGGCGCAACCGTCTGACGAACCATGCCCAGCAACAGCCGCCTTCGGGCCAGGAACCAGCACCTAAACTGGAAGAAACGTCTGAGGAGACTGATGGCTTACCCGGACTTAACCAACAGTTTACCCAGCCTAAACTGACAGTTTACCTAGCCCAAACTGACAGTTTACCTAGGCTAAACTCCGAGTTACCTGCCAGCTTAGTGGCAGAAACCAGGCAGGTGGATAGCACTTTAGTGCGTGAAGAGTCGCAGTCAGCCCCATCCTCACATCCAAAAGACATGCCTCGAAAAACAAACCTCGAGATGCCTGAAGTGCCAATAAGAACTATTACCCGCCAGGAAGACTGGGTGATCCAACTGGCTTATAGCGGCATCAACAGCCATCCAACGTTTAATTTGCCTTATGGCGAGAAGGACATGAACGACCCAGAGATAGATACCATCACCCACCACCGCCTGCCCATCACCGTAGCCCTACAGGTGAGCAAGATGCTTGGCAGCAATTTGGCTCTCGGCACAGGCCTGCAATACACCCAGCTCTACTCTGAGACCCAGATCGGCAATACCTACTCCTGGATGCAACAAGAGTTGTGCCTACACTATCTTGGCATCCCGCTGCGAGTGATGTGGTATCCTGTAAATACCAGCCGTTGGCGTGTCTACGGCGCTGCCCAGACGATGTTGGAAGTGCCCGTAGGCTCCAGCCTCCACCAGCAGGATTTCGTCGAAGGCCTTCAGATTGACACCCGCCAGCTGAGCCCCAGTCTTTCAGTCCAGTGGTCCGTGGGTTTGGGCATCGGACTGGAGTATCGTCTGACACCCGCTATCGGCCTCTTTGCCGAGCCAGGTGTGCACTACTTCTTCAAGACGGGCGACGGTCTCGACACCTATCGCACGAAACATCCTGCCGCCTTCTCCATCCCCATAGGCATAAGAATCAACATTAAATAAAAAGCATTATGATCAGAAGACTTGTATTATCCGCATTGGCCATGCTGATGGCTGTCGGTTCGTCCGCACAGAACGAATGGAAAGAAATCGAACTCACCAACGAGGAACGTGCAATGGTGAAGCAGAACAATGACTTTGCCTTCAACCTGTTCAGGCAAGTAACGATGAAATACGGCATCGTGGGACATGGAGGATGCATGCCTCCAGATGGCTTCGACATCACAGCCCCCTATAAGAGCCAGATCATTTCACCCCTCAGCATCACCTTTGCCCTCGGCATGCTGAACAACGGTGCCGCAGGCAATACTCTGCAGGAGATTAACCAAGTGCTGGGCTTTGGCAGTACAGGGGCCAATGGCATCAACGCCTTCTGCCACAAGATGCTCACCGAAGGCACCACGCTCGACGAGCAGACGAAGGTGAACATCGCCAACACTATCTTCTTCAATCAGTCATTGGGCTTCCAACCGAAGGGAAGCTTCGTTGAAAAGGCCAACACCTACTATGATGCCGAACTGGATCTGCGCGACTTCCGCGACGGCGAGACGTTGGACGTCATCAACCAGTGGGCCAGCGATCACACGGAAGGGATGATACAGAACATACTTGACAAGCAGACATTCAATCCAGAAGCCCTCAGCTATCTGCTCAACGCCATCTATTTCAATGGCGTCTGGACGTTGAAGTTTGACCCCGAAGAGACCAAAGAAGAAACCTTCTATCTGGAGAACTCACAGCAATCCTGCTCCGTTGAGATGATGCACCTGGAAAATGAACTACCCTATACAGAGACCGAAGACTATCAGGCCCTCTGTCTGCCTTACGGCAACACGTCATACATGATGACCATTCTGCTGCCACGCGATGGAAAAACCGTCGAAGACCTTTTATGGGAACTGAAGGCAGACCCCGATGAGACCGAAACATACAGAAGTCGGCTACTGACGTCTAACAGATGGGAACAGCTCCAATGGTTGGGAAATGCGATAGTCGATGTGAAACTGCCTCGCTTTGAGGTGGAGACCGACGTCAACCTGAAGCCCATCATGGCCCTACTCGGCATGCCTACAGCCTTCAACTGGCAAAAGGCGGAGTTCCCTGACATTTGTGAACCAGAAGACAGTTTCTTCATCGAGCTGATGAAGCAGAAGGCCAAGATTAAAGTTAGCGAGGAAGGCACGGAAGCCTCCGCTGTAACCATTATCGGAATGGCTGCTAGTTCTATGGGCCCAACAGAGATACCTCACAAGGAGTTTCACGCCAACCGTCCGTTCCTCTATGTCATCAGCGAACGTTCTTCAGGTGCCATCTTCTTCATTGGCCAGTACATGGGAAAAGAGGCAACGTCGCTATCGCCAACCTTTAGCCGTCAGCCCACGTCTGCAGGCGACAGCATCTATAACCTGCAAGGCCAGCGCCAGCATTCACTTGGAAAGGGACTGCACATCATCCGCCAAAGTGACGGAACAAGCAAGAAGATGATCGTGAAATAGCCTCGTCATAACACGAATGAGTGTTAAATATCTTAAAAGATGGGTTTGTTACGATAGTATTGTGTATCTTTGTCAAAAGATAACCAAATCCGTGTGATTATGTGGCCTAAAAAGATTCTAATATTGTTGTTAACAACATGCTGCCTGCAGGTTTTACAGGCACAGTCCGTCACCCCGAACCTGAAATGGGGGAAGCCTACCAACGAGGAACTAAACATGACAGAATACGCCGCCGACAAGGATGCCGACGCCGTGGTGCTGTGTCATCAGACGAGCGTGAACTACGAATTTATAGAGGGCAACTTTAGGGTGTTTTACCGCTACCATGTCCGTCTGAAGGTATTGAAACCCGAAGGCAAGCGTGTGGCTGACGTGAGTATCACCTACTTCGAAAATGAGTCGAACCACAACAGGAAAGAATTCGTGGCAGGCCTGAAGGCAACCGCCTACAATCTGGAGGATGGCAAGTTGGTGAAGACCAAGATGGAGCGCACGATGGTGAACGTGGAACGGCTCGACAAGAACCAGATGCTTATGAAGTTCAGCGTACCTCAGGTGAAGGTGGGCACGGTGATAGAATATGAATACCGCATTGAGAGCGACTACTACGGCGACATCCGTGATTGGTATGCTCAGCGCGACATCCCCGTGCTCTATACCGACTATGAGCTGTCGATACCCGAGTGGTTCGAGTTCAACATTGAGGAGACTGGCATGAACATGCTGGAAAAGAAAGACAGCAAGGGAAGCATGTCTTTGATCTTCAGCGGCGAAACAGAAAAGCTGAGTACCGAAGAACGTTACTTCGTTGGTCGGGAGCTGCCCGCCCTGAAAGACGATGACTTTGTCTGGCATGCTGAGGACTATGGCAATAAGGTGACGGCCGAGTTGTCGGGTATCTATATCCCAGGAGCAGTACATAAGAGCTACACTACGACATGGGAGGACATCGACAAACTGCTGATGGAAGATGATGACTTTGGTCGTAGGATCAAGAAGAGCAGTCCGCTAAAAGCAGAGATTATCGCTGCCGGCATCCCTGACATTGCCGACAAGAAGACCAGGGCAGCCGCCGTGTGGCAGCTATTGGCACAGAAGGTGCGTTGGAACAATGATTATGCCTTCTGGGGAAAGTCGGCAACCAAGATCCTGAAAGAAGGAACGGGCACCAATGCCGACATCAACTTCCTGTATATGAACATGCTTCAGGATGCGGGGATTGAGTCGACACCCATTATGCTGCGTATCCGTGATCACGGTATGTTGCCTCTCTCACACCCCAGTCTGAAATACCTGAATACCTTTGTAGTTGGCGTTTACACGACCGATTCAACCATGATGGTCATGGACGGATCGGCCATTGACGGCTATTTGAACGTGCTGCCTCCAAGGCTGTTAGTGAGTCGGGCACGGGCCATCAGGAAGAACAAAACTGGCTACTGGATAGACCTGTTGGCGATGGCTCAGGGTAAGGAGGCGACGACCATCCAGGCACAACTGAACAGCGAAGGACTTATTTCCGGGCGCAAGACAAGCCTGCTGACAGAAGAGGCTGCCGCCAATTTGCGCAAGACATGGCGACTGGCCAAAGACAGCTTGGAGCAGATCCACCAGATGCAGGAGCGCGACGGCATAGAAATCCAAAGCTATTCCCTTGAAGGACGGAGCGAATTCTCGCCGAACATGAAAGAGTTGATGGATTTCACGAAGAAGTGTGATGTCGCCGGTGACCTGATCTATCTGAATCCGTTTATCTTCATTCCGGTGCGAGAGTCACCGTTCAAGGATAATGAACGCACACTGCCAATAGAGTTCCACTACAGACAGTCTGAAATGCTCAATGTGATTCTGACCCTTCCTGAAGGCTATTCGGTGGAGGAAATACCCAAACCCATTGTCATGAAACTCGAAGGGGCAACGGCTCGTATCGTCTGTAATTTGAACAATGGCCAGCTGACCATGCAGTACAGGCTAACCCTTGACAAGACGTTCTATCCTTATACAGAATATCAGGATCTGAAGGAATTCTTCGACAATCTGGCCGAACGTTGCAAGGACATCATTACTATCAAGAAAAGTGAATAGAGTAGGGAGTATGATGAGAAAGGTCATTTCATTATTAGTCATTTGCCACTTTTCACTTCTCACCTCTTTTGCCCAGGACGCTGTGATGGAGGAGTCGGTGACAGATGTGGTCTGCGACAGCCGTACCCATACCATCACCCACCTGAAGGAGGTGACAACCATCCTTAACGAGCAAGGGAAGCGCTTTGCCCATTTCTCCTGTTCGTGCAGCAAGAACAACAGACTGACCAATTTCAAAGGACTGGTCACCGATGGCTCGGGGCGCATAGTCCGTAAGATCAAGGAGAGTGAGCTGAAGCGCACGGAATACTCTCAGTATCTGGCTATCGATGACTATCAGATGTACTACGACTATACGCCGCCTGTCTACCCCGTCACCATCACTTATGAGTGGACAGTGGAGAGCCACGACAATCTGATAGAGTTCCCGATGTTCTGCCCACAGACCGATTATGACATCAGCGTGAAAAAGGCTGTCTATAAACTGACGGCTCCGAAAAGCATGGCCGTGCGACATGCCCTGCAGAATATCAGTCAGACGGTTAACACTGACGATAGTGGAAAATATACGCAGGTCCTGACCCTTGAACTCAACGGCTTGTCCGCTCTCAAGAAGGAACCTTATGCCCGACAGTTGCGGGAGCGTCTGCCAATAGGCTATTTTGCACCCACGGACTTCACCTATTATGGCACAGAGGGCAGCCTTAGCAGCTGGAAGGACTACGGGAAATGGGAATACAGTCTCATCAACGGCAGTGAGGCTTTGCCGTCGGCCGTCTGTCAGGAACTGCACCAATTGACCGATGGCTTAAAGACCGACCGCGAGAAGGTAGAGGCTCTCTATCGCCGCTTAGGGAAGGGAACCCGATATGTGGCCGTGTTGTTGGGTATCGGCGGACAGCGTCCTGAGTCGGCAGCCAGTGTGTGCAAGAGTGGCTTCGGCGACTGCAAGGGTCTGTCGAACTATATGCGAGCCATGCTGAAAGAGGTGGGTATTACCTCATATTACACGACCATCAGTACTGTCAATCGTCGACTGTTGAAAGACTTTGCAAGCGTGGGGCAGATGAACCACGTGATTCTCGAGGTGCCTTTACAGGATGACACGCTCTGGCTGGAATGTACAAATCCCCAGTTGCCGATGGGCTATGTGCATGAGGACATTGCCGGCCACGATGCCATCGAGGTGAGTGAGTCCGGAGGAAGGTTAGTACGGCTACCCGCCTATGCCGACAGTCTGAACAGGATGTACAGTCAGGTGTGTATTGGTTTGGAAGGCGATGGTTCGGCTAAGGTGACACTGACCCAGAAGTCGAGTCATTGGCAATATGAGCAAGTGAAGCCTTTGCTGACGATGGACCAGAAAGATCGTCAGCGAGTGTTGTTAAGGATGATGCGGGTGCCGCAGGCTGAAATCAGTCAGATGGACATCAGTGAACAGCAGGCCGAAATGACCCTTCAGGCTGAGGTGCAGAGTCAAAAATACGCCAATGCCACAGGACAACGCCTGTTTGTACCCGTCTGTCCCCTCCATCAGGGTTATAGTGCCCCTGTAGCTAATAGTGACCGACAGGAGGATATCTTCATGGAGATGGGCTATCTTGACGAGGATGACATTATTCTTACTATACCTAACGGCTATGAGATAGAGGCCATGCCCAAGAACCTCGTTATCGACAAACCCTTTGGGTCATTTGCCTTCATGGTCGTGCCCAATGGTAAGGAAATCCGTATCATGAACCGTCTGTTGATGAAGTCGGGCACTTTCGACAAGTCGCAATACCCGGAGCTAACGACGTTCATCAAGACCATAGCAGGTGCCTATGGACAGAAGATTGTACTCAAAAAGCAATGATATGAAGAAACTGATAATCACCCTATTCTTAGCCGTCATCGGCCTGAGTGTACAAGCACAGAACTTGAAGTTCGGCAAGCCCAGTAATGAGGAGATCGACATGACCGTCTACGAAAAAGACCCAGAGGCCAGTGCCGTGGTGCTCTGTCATCTGACAACGGTCAAATATCAGGTGGATTTCCTGAATTACCTTGTAGACTACGATGTCAAAAAACGTATCAAGGTACTGAAGGAAGAAGGTAGGGAATATGCCAACATCACCATCCCTTATATCTATAACCCCGAAGACGAATACGGTCTTGAGCAGATTGAAGACTTCAAGGCTACGGTCTACAACGTAGAGAACGGCAAGGTGGTGAAGACCAAGATAGGTAAGGAACGAGTGTTCACCGAACGTATCAATGAGGACTACATGGTGGCTAAGGTTGCCATTCCTCAGGTGAAGGTGGGTTCGGTCATCGAGTATGAGTACCGACTGCATAGTAACATCTTCTTCCATATCTACGACTGGAACGCTACGGACGAGATTCCCGTCGCCTTTGCGAAATACGAACTCACCATTCCTGTCATATTTATATATAATGTGGAAACCACGGGCTTGCAGCCATTGGCCAGTCAGGTGAAACAGGGTACTATCCAGTTTAAGACGAGTACCAATGATCTGCAGAACCTGAGTAGCTGTCACACGAATATCTACACCTGCGTGGGTCGCGACCTGCAGGCTGTGAAGAAGGACCGCTTCGTGTGGAATGAAAAGGATTATTATACAAAAGTCACGGCCGAACTGAAAGGTATCAATATTCCTAACGGTCCCTATCAGGAGGTCAGAAAGACGTGGGATCAAGTGGATGATGTCATCCTGTCGCATTCTGACTTCGGCGGGCGGCTGAACAATCACAGCAAGTTCCGCGATGAGTTAGAGGCCAATGGTATTGCTGAGATATCTAGCCTGCAACAGAAGGTGATGGCCGTCTACAAACTATTGAAACAGAAGGTCGCTTGGAATGGCCAATACGAGCTGTTGCCGCGATCTGCCTCCGAAGTCATCAAGAAGGGCAATGGCTCAAATGCTGATTTGAACATGATGCTCATCAACATGTTGGGCGATGTAGGTGTGAAGGCCGTACCCGTAGTGATGAGCACTCGCTCCCACGGACGGCTGCCCCAGACCTATCCGAGCCTGCACAAGCTGAATACGTTCATCGTCGGTATTCCCAACAACGGCACCATGCTCTATCTTGATGCCTCTTGTACTGACGGCTATCTGAACGTGCTACCCGCTAATCTCTATACCGCCCAAGCCCGTATTATTCAGAAAAGTGCAAAGGGGAAGTGGGAAAATCTACAGAAAGTTGGCGAAGGCAAGACTCTCGTCAATATCAAGGCCATCCTTACAGCCGAGGGAGAGATGAAGGGAACAGCCTCAGTACTCTATACGGGCAATATGGCCGCCGAGGAACGTAAGGCTTTCCGAACGGCATCCGACAGCATTGCCTTCGTGACCGACAAAGCGAGACAAAATAACATTGAGATTACAGACTGTAAGATGACCGACCATCGTGATATGGCTCCAACACTCAAGGAAGAGTACACCTTTATTAGACATGGTGATGTGACTGGCGACCATATCTACATCAACCCCTATCCAGAGGTGCCCATTACCAACAATCCGTTCTTGGAGGCCGACCGTCTGCTACCCGTGGAGTTTCCCTTCAAGCAGATGTTCAATATGACCGTGCGCCTTAGGTTGCCTGAAGGCTGGGAACTGGAAGAGATGCCCAAGAACTCTATCATTACCGCAAAGGACAAAAGTATCTCTGGAGACCTCCTCTGCGATCAAGACGAAAGTGGTGAATTGGTATTGCAATACAGGTTCAGACTTAACAATGTTGTTTATACCAACGAGGAGTATGATACATTGAAACAGCTCTTCGAATTGTTCGCTATTCGCAGCAAGGATATGCTTGTGGTTAAAAAGAAATCTAAATAATTGATAAAATGTTTGGCGGTTTTAAGAAATAGGCGTACCTTTGCGGTCGAAAACCGAAAAGGTGGGCCGCAATGGTGGAATTGGTAGACACGAGGGACTTAAAATCCCTTGACCCGAAACGGTCGTGCGGGTTCGAGTCCCGCTCGCGGCACCGCTTGCGCCAGCAAGAAATGACGCAAAGCGGACTTCCAGGTCCCGCTCGCGGCACCGCTTGCGAAGCAAGATTTCAATCACTAAACATATCATCAAGATGAACAAGAAAAACTTAATCCTCCTGTCAGCAGCATCTCTGATGCTCCTGTCGTCGTGCTCAAAACTCGGTGTTTTGACAGCCGACAACTTTACCGTAACTCCCAATCCACTGGAGACCCAGCAGGGCACTGTACCTGCCACTATCAATGGCCACTTCCCCGAGAAGTACATGAAGAAGAAGGCCGTTGTGACTGTCACGCCTGAGCTGCGCTATGCTAACGGTACAACCGTCCAGGGCACTCCCGCCACCTTCCAGGGCGAGAAGATTGCCGGCAACGGACAGACCATTAACTACAAGGTTGGCGGCAACTACACGATGAAGGCCGTCTTCCCTTATGCAGACTGCAACAAGGCCGACATGTACTTGACCTTCGACGCTGGCATTGGCAAGAAGAAGTTCGACGTGCCCGCTGTCAAGGTGGCCGAGGGCATCATCGCCACTTCCGAGCTCTACAAGAAGACGCTCACCTCTGTCAATCCCTCACAGGCTACTGACAGCTACCAGCGCATCGTGAAGAAGAAGCAGGAGGCCAATGTGAAGTTCCTCATCCAGCAGGCCACGCTCCGCAAGAGTGAGCTGAAGAACAACTCCGTGCAGGAGTTTGTGAACCTGCTCCAGCAGATCAATAACGACCAGGAGAAGCTGGCTCTGGAGAACATCGAGGTTTCTGCCTATGCCTCTCCCGATGGTGGCTTCTCGCTGAACGACAAGCTCGCCGGACAGCGCCAGAAGGTTACTGAGCAGTACCTGAGCAAGGAGCTGAAGAAGATGAAGATGGAGGCCAACGTCGATGCCAACTATACCGCTGAGGACTGGGACGGCTTCCAGCAGCTTGTTCAGGCCAGCGACATCCAGGACAAGGATGTCATCCTGCGCGTTCTCTCTATGTATAAGGATCCCCAGGAGCGTGAGCAGCAGATTCGTAACATCTCTCAGGCCTTCCGTGAGCTCGCCGACGGTATCCTGCCCGAGCTGCGCCGTTCACGCATGACCATCAACTACGAGACCATCGGTCGTAGCGACGAGCAGATCGCCCAGCAGATTGCCGCCGATCCCGCACAGCTCACCATCGAGGAGCTCCTCTACGGTGCTGCCCAGAAGCAGGACGCAGCAGAGGCCGAGGCCGTCTACAAGACCGCTACGCAGATTTATCCCAACGACGCACGTGCCTATAACAACATCGCCCTCATCGAGTATGCCAAGGGTAACTATGATGTTGCCAGCGAGTATGCCAACAAGGCCCTGAGTGCTGACGGCAGCCTGGCAGAGGCCAAGGCCAACCTCGGACTGCTGGCCCTGAAGAGCGGCGACTTCGCAAATGCTGAGAAGTACATCGCCAGCGCTACGGGTGCCAACGGCATCTCGGAGATCGTCGGCAACCTGAACCTCGCCAAGGGTAACTTCGCCCAGGCAGAGAAGGACTTCGGTGAGATCTGCTCTAACAGCGCCGCTCTGGCCCAGATCCTGAACAAGAACTATGCCGCAGCCGGAAACACGCTGAAGAACATCAAGAATGCCGATGCTACCACAGAGTATCTGAAGGCCATCCTCGCTTCTCGCCTCGGCAACAAGGCCGATGCCGCTGCAGCCCTGCAGAACGCCCTCGCCAAGGATCCGTCGTATGCACAGTATGCTGACTACGACCTGGAACTGAAGTAAAAGAGGCATGTTCAGAAGAAATCGTATGAAGAAGGAAGAAAGTCGCTTTTCAGCGGCTCTCTTCCTTCTTCTGCTTTTCTCTTTCTTCCTTTCTTCTTGCGGACCAGACCGTAAGACCTTCCTGCTGGAAGGCTCTTTCAAGGGCTTCAATCAGGGAGAACTTTATATCTATGGCATCAACGATTCCCATCGTCTCGACACTATCAGTGTTGTCAAAGGTCAGTTCCGTTATGAAATCATGCTGGAGGACTCTGTCACTCTCTCGCTCGTCTTCCCCAACTTCTCTGAGTTGCCCGTCTTCGGGGAGCCTCGTGCGGAAGTGGAGATTGAAGGCGACGCCTCACACCTGAAAGAGACACGTGTCAGCGGCACAGAGATGAATGAGAAAATGACTGAGTTCCGTCTGAAAACCAGTGGGATGACGCCCCCAGAAGTGACTCAGGCCGCCGAGGCCCTGATACGTCAGGAGCCCGCCTCACCCATTGCACTCTACCTGCTGAACAAATACTTCACGCAGATACCCCGTCCAGACTACAAGAAAGCCGCCGAGCTGGTAGCCGTGATACAGCAGGCACGTCCAGACGAGTCGTACCTGAAAGGACTGGCAGAGAAGATGAAGGGCTTGGACCGTCTGAAGGACGGCAACTCCATTCCTTCCTTCACCGCGACAGACACCAACGGAAAGACCGTCAGTTCGTCAGACCTGAATGCTCCCGTCAACATCATCTTTGTCTGGGCGAAGTGGAACTACGAGAGTATTACTATGCAACGTCAGCTCACCTTCCTCCAGAAGCAGTATAAGGACAAGTTGAAAGTGCTTGGTATCTGTGTCGATGCCGATATCAAGGCCTGCAAGAAGACAACAGAACAGGACTCCGTGAAGTGGAGTACCGTCTGCGACGGCAAGATGTGGGAGATGTCGTTGCTCCAGAAACTCGGTCTGTCGTACGTACCCGATAACATCATGACCGACAGCAAGGGAAAGATTATCGTCCACACCCAACCAACCAATGATCTGCAGATCAAAGTTCGGGAATTGCTCGATGACAAAAAACCGTAATTGTTGACTAAAACTGATACTATGCTTGTAAAGACATTCTGTGCCGAGGTCATGGGCCTCGAAGCCACCACCATCACCATTGAGGTAAACATGACGCGAGGCGTGCAGTTCCACCTCTCCGGACTGGCCGATACCGCTGTCAAGGAGAGTTACGACCGTATTCGTGCCGCCATCGCCAACAACGGCTTCAAGCCACCCACCGCCGACCTCACTATCAACCTCTCTCCTGCCGACCTCCGTAAGGAGGGCAGCGGCTACGACCTGCCCCTGGCCATCGGCATCTTGGCCGCCCACGGCAAGATCAGCGACACGATGCTCAACGACTATATGATGATCGGTGAGTTGGGACTCGACGGTAAGCTGAAGCCCGTCAGTGGCGTGCTCTCCGTCGCCATCCGCGCCAGGAAGGAGAAATTCAAGGGGCTCATCGTGCCTCGGGAGAACGTGCGGGAGGCCGCCGTCGTGAACAACCTCGACGTGTATGGCATGGACGGACTGGCCGACGTTATCAGTTTCCTGAATGGCAGCAATACCTACGAGCCCACATTCATCGACACAAGGAAGGAATTCTATGAACAGCAGAGTTCCTTCGATCTGGATTTCGCCGACGTGAAGGGCCAGGAGGGTGTCAAGCGCGCCCTCGAGATTGCCGCCGCAGGTGGACATAACATCATTATGATAGGTGCCCCGGGCAGCGGTAAGTCGATGATGGCTAAGCGGTTGCCCAGTATCCTACCGCCGCTGACACTGGCAGAGAGCCTGGAAACCACCCAGATCCATTCTGTGGCAGGGAAGCTCAGTAGCGGCACATCGCTTATCTCCCAGCGCCCCTTCCGCAGTCCTCACCACACTGTGTCGCAGGTAGCGATGACTGGTGGCGGCAATAAGGCGCTGCCCGGTGAAGTGTCGCTCGCCCATAATGGCGTGCTCTTCCTAGACGAGTTGCCAGAGTTCAACAAGACGACGCTGGAAGTGCTTCGTCAGCCACTCGAAGACCGCAAGATCACCATCAGCCGCGCCCGATACACAGTGGAGTATCCCTGTTCCTTCATGTTCGTTGCCTCGATGAATCCCTGCCCTTGCGGCTATTATGGAGACCCCACCCACCATTGCGTCTGCACCCCTGGACAGATCAGCCGCTATCTCTCGAAGATCAGCGGCCCGCTTCTCGATAGGATCGACCTTCACGTTGAGGTGCCGGTAGTACCCTTCAAACAACTCTCCCAGATGCAGCCTGGCGAGAGCAGTGCCGCCATCCGCGAACGCGTCATCAAGGCCCGTCAGATACAGGAGCAGCGATACAAGAACCACAAAGGCGTGTATTGCAATGCCCAGATGACCGAACGCATGCTGCATGAGTTTGCAGAACCCGACAGCGCAAGTCTCGATATGCTGCGCACAGCCATGGAACGCCTGTCGCTCTCAGCACGTGCCTACAGTCGCATCCTGAAGGTGGCCCGCACCATCGCCGACCTTGAGGGATCGGAACGTATTCAGAGTCACCATATCGCTGAGGCCATCGGCTACAGAAGCCTCGACAGAAGCGACTGGGCAGAACGATTATAAATACAATTACGATGGACGAAAGCAAATACATACAACTGCTGGAGGCACACGGCGTGAAACCCACCGCCAACCGCATTCTGGTTGCCAGAACCCTGGCCACGACCACCCAGCCCCTCTCGCTGGCTGAGTTGGAACGACGGATTGTGACCATCGACAAGTCGAACGTCTTCCGCGCCCTTACCCTCTTCCGTGAACACCATCTCGTCCACGCCATCGAAGGAAGTGTCGACGGCACACGCTATGAGCTGTGCCACAGCGACAACGAAGACTTTGATGAGGACCAGCATCCCCATTTCATTTGTGAGGTCTGTCAGCAGACCTACTGCCTCGATGGTGTCGCGTTGCCGGAAATCGCCTTGCCGCCAGGGTTCACGGGTCACCATGTCAACCTCATCGTCAAAGGTATATGTCCACACTGTAAACATTGATGATGGAACATTTGCGCGTGATAGCCTTCGATGCCGACGACACCCTTTGGGACTGTCAAGGTCACTTTGAGGAAGTGGAGGAACACCTCTACCGCCTTATCGCGCCCTATTGCGACAACCCCAAGCGGGAGCTCTTCGACACAGAATCGGCCAATATGGAAGACCTCGGCTACGGCTGCAAGGCCTTCACCATCAGCATCATTGAGACCGCCCTTCGTGTGGGTGGCGACCATCTCACGGCAGCCGAGCTCGCCGACCTTCTCAGCCACAGCAAGTCTCTGCTCCATCTGCCTGCCACACCTCTGCCCGGCGTGGTGGAGACGCTCAAGAAACTACGCGAATATTTCTCAGACGGGGATACCGTCAGAATGGTCGTCTTTACCAAGGGAGAACTACAGGATCAGGAAAACAAGCTGCGTCGTTCAGGACTGCTGCGATATTTCGACGACGTGGAGATCACCTCCGACAAGACTCAGCGGGAGTTCCTTGCCCTCTGCGAGCATCAGGCCATCCACCCCTCCGAACTCCTGATGGTAGGCAACTCGCTGAAGAGCGACATCGCCCCCGCCTTAGCCATTGGTGCGTGGGCCGTCCATATCCCCTTCCATATCACCTGGCAGTTGGAGCACTACGATGACATCGACCACGAACGACTGATCAAGATCTCCCATTTTAGTGAGCTCCTCGCCATCCTCAAAGGTAATCATCTATAAACAATAAACAAGCAATGAAATATATCTTCGAAACCCGCATGGCCGTGCGCGACTATGAGTGCGACATTGAAGGCATCGTAAACAACGCCAACTACCTGCACTATGCCGAACACACCCGCCATCTTTTTCTCCGTAGTCTGGGCGTCAGCTTTGCCAAGTTCCACGAGCAAGGCATCGATGCCGTCGTCCACAGCATGAAACTGCAATACAAGATGCCCCTTCGCTGCGACGATGAGTTCTTCTCGCGCCTGAACATGAAGAAAGACGGTTTCCGCTATTGGTTCTATCAGGACATCTACCGTGCGAGCGACGAGAAGATCTGCTTCCGCGCCACCGTAGAACTCGTCTGTCTCGTCAACGGCAAACTGGCCGAAAGCTCTGAATACGACGTAGCCTTCAAAGACTACATCTGATTCACGCCTGATCCTGTGTCAGGTACTCGCTGGGCGAGACGCCGAACTCCTTCTTAAAGAGTTTCGTAAAATACTTCGGGGTATTGAATCCCACCTCCATCGACAGTTCGGTGATGGTGATACCAGGACGCTGGCGCAGGATGCGACAGGCCTCCTTCAGTCGGATGCTGCTGATGAAGGCCGTGACGTTCTGTCCGGTCAGTGCCCGTAGTTTATTATATAAGGTAGATGACGATACGCACATGTCGCTGGCGAACTGTTCACGATCGTAGTCGCTGTCGTCGAGATGCTGCTTCACACAGTCAATGGCCTTCTGGATAAACTGTTCATCGGGCGAGGAGTGCTGCTGTTCCTCGGCCTCCAAGGTCTTGCGGGCACCCTCAAACTGTTTCATCACCATCATCTCACGGTAATGGAGTAGTTCGCTGACACGCTGCTGCAACCGTGCACGGCGGTTCACGCGGTCTTTATACCACTTGCTGATGCCGTAGACCGCAGCCCCGATCAACAACGCGTAAATCAGATATGCCCACCACGTGCGATACCAGGGAGGCAATACGCTCACACTGATGCTGTATGGCAGTTCCACTACGCGTCCGTAGCTGTCGGTAGCCTGTAGTCTCAGCTCGTAACTGCCCTCGGGCAGATTCTGATAGGTGGCACTACGGTCGTCGGCCTCAGTCATGTTCCAGTCGTGATCGTAACCCTCCAGTCGGTAGGCATAGCGGCATTCCTCCTGTTTTTGGTACGTCAGCAGGGCGAATTCCACGGAGAACTTCTTGACGCCCGCCGGTATGGTGATCCTCTTGGTGAAGAAAGGCTGGCACTTGATGATCTTTCTCTGCTGCAAGGAATCCAACCACCCTACGGGCTGGTCGTCGATCAGCAGTTCCGTTACCACAAGCCTTGCTGCCTTCGAGTCGCTTGTTCCAAGCCGTGAGGGGTCGAACGAGAAGAATCCCTTGGCGCTGCCATAGAATAGTTCTTTCCCATAGCTGAAGGTGGCGTTTGGCGAGAATCGTATGGCCTCGATACCGTCTTCTATATTATAAAAGGTGGTGGTCACACCCCGTTTGTTCGATGGTATCAGTCTCACCAGTCCCTTGTCTGTCGAGAGCCAGATATGTCCGCTGCCTGTTCCCTGGATGGAGTAGATACTGCCCATACCCAGATGATAGAGATGGTTCACAGGCTTAAAACTGTCGGTTTCATCGTCATAGAGGAACAGTCCTCCGCTGTTGGAGATGGCCCACAGGTGGTGGTCGTCGTCCTCATACACCGCCGTTGCCTCGTCGATGGGGTAGTTGCCGCTAGCCGGAGCATACTGGTGGGCGGTGAACCCATCCGTCAGTCGGATGATGCCCTCACCTTCTGTGGCTATCCATAGGCGGTGCTGGTGATCCTCGAAGAACGACTGCACCTCACAGTTACTGAAGTTCCGTCCTTTCTCCTCCAGCTTGAGCATACGACCCTTGGTCTCAGAGAGGGCGATGCCCACACCGCCACTCAGACCTACCAGCATCGTACCGTCGTGCAGGCTGTGGAAGGCTTTCACCTCATAGTCACCGATAAACGGTGTCGTGTCCCGTGGTAGCAAATGAGCTTGTTCGCCTTCTTTCCACACGATGATGCCCCGATCAGTACCCATCCACAACTCACTTCTCACTTTTCCCCTCTCACCTCTCACTTCTATATCATACACCGTCCGTGCATAGATGCCCTCTTCTCCCGTAAACGGCGCCATGCCCGGGATATGGTTGTTATATAGTACCTGGTCCGTCTGTCGGTCGTAGAGCGCCAGTCCGTATGGTTGCAGGCCGAGCCAGAAGCGGTTGCCGTCATCCGTGTAGATGGTCTGTATGCGGTTCACGGGCAGCTCGAGTCCCGCAGGGTTCAAGTGACAGAAATTAAATGGTGAAGGTTTGGTGCTGAGGTGAACGATGCCCTCGTTACGGGTAACCACCCACAGGTTACCCTTCCCGTCGGTTACCATGTCATAGCAGAACGTCAGGATGGGATAGTTCTCCACCTGCGTCTCGTCATCGAGGTCTACGCGGGTGAGTCCTTCGATGCAGCATCCCCAGATGCCGTGACTCACGGAGTCCTCCACCAACTGGTGGAACGTCCTGAAGTCGCGTCGTCCTTCGTTCATCCTGTGTATGCCGGGGTCTTTCTCGTTCTCCGGACGGTCCAGTCTGACGATGCCGTCCTCCCAGGTGCCTATCCACAGCCGTCCCCGACTGTCCACAAGCAGCGACCTGACGGTATTACGGTTGCTCAGACGGGGATAGCCCACCATATTGCCGCTCTTCTTATCCAGGCGGAGCAGTCCGCCCTCCCACGTTCCTATATATAGATTACCGTGAGCATCCTCGGCAAACGAGATGACCCCCTGTGGCATATTGATGCCGGTGAAATCGTCCTTTTCTGCGTCATAGCGTGAAACGCCGGCGTTCGTGCCGACCCACACGGTGCCGTCGCTGGTGGTGAAGAGGGCGTTGATCAGTCTGGCATTTTCGTTCCGCAGGTGATAGGTCTTGAAGATACCGCGCCGACGGTCGTAATGCACCAGTCCGTCACGGGTACCTATCCAGAGGCCGTCCTCATGGTCAGCCGTCATCGAACGCACATAGTTGTTGGGCAGGATGCCAGGCGAATAGGCATCGCTGCGGTAGGTCCTGAAACGATAGCCGTCGAACGACCTGACACCCTGATCCGTACCCACCCACATCAGTCCGTAGGGGTCGAAGATCAGACTGCGCACCTCCTCCGTTCCCTGTACGGGAGTCTGCGACATGATCCTAAGCGGAATCCGCTGGGCCGAAGTCGTCAGACTCACGGCCAACCAAAAACACACCAGTAGTAACCGGCTCATCAGTTAATTATTTCTTGGTGCAAAGATACGAATAAAATCCATAAATTACTAAAATATCTCTGCAAAAATATTCAAAAATGATTGGCTCCCGCCCAGCGTACCGTCAAAATCGAATATAATGAGTCCTTTGCTTATTTTTATTTGCAAAGATAGCGAATATTAAGGAAGATCAATGAAGTGGTATTTGTGGACGAGCCTTTTGAAAAGACACCGAAAATGAGTATCAAGCGGTATTTGTATCGGTAATGTCCACATCAGATTTCGATGAGCTTGCCGTTCTTCTTCGCTTCCTCAATCCACTTGGGTTCGATTTCCTGTAGGAACTTCTGCTTGTTCTCGTTCAGCTTCTGCATGTCGAGACCTATAGCGGCCTGAGCCTTTGCCTTGGTACTATAGTCGGGCACGGGGATGGCATCGGTATGTCCGTGTTTGGCGGCTACGCGGGCAATGAGCAAGCGGGCCTGCTGGGCGTAATCGACGGAATGTGAGAGCAGGCGAATGACCTCCTGTGGTGCATGGAAGGTAGCACCATGCGAGGCGATGGCATAATCCCAGCGCCACTGACTCTTGCGCAGCAGGGCCTGGATGGGAGCCATCTCGGCCTCGGTAGCACCCTTGTCGATGATGAACTTAGCCTCGAAGTGGGCACGGGCCAGCTCCTGCTCGGCACGATTGCGCACCTCGTTGCACTTCTCCTGACGATCGTAGACGTTCTGGCGCAGCACCTCGGCATCCTGACGGTGACAAGTCTGGCAGGTGCGGTCGATCTTGGCCAGTGGCGACTGTATCTGATGGTCAGAGAACTTCACGCCACCTTCCTGCTTATACGGCATGTGGCAGTCGGCACAGCTGACACCGCGCTGGGCGTGGATGCCGTGCTGCGACATTTCCCAGCCAGGATGCTGAGCCTTCAGAATCTTGGTACCAGATAGCGGATGGATATAGTCGTAGAAACCTATCTCGTCGTAGTATTCCTCGGCAGCCTCGCAGGTCAAGCCCTTGTCGTGCGGGAATACGAGGTAGTTGGCCTTGCCAGGATTCTTCTCGTCGTTGGGCTTGATGAAGTAGTACTCCACGTGGCACTGGGCGCATACCAGCGAGCGCATCTCCTGATGGGTGGCATTCTTCACATCCAGGCCACGACGGGCAAAGACCTCGTAGAGGGCAGGACGGGCAGGACGCAGATCCATCGTGCGGGCATCGTGACAGTCGCTACAGCCAATGGTGTTAACCTCCTCGGCACCCAGCTCGCTCCACTTCTTGGCGTAGAAGTTGGCAGGATCAAACTGATCCTTACCATTACCCAGTTCGCGCATCATGCGAGGCACATCCGGACCCTTACACGTCCAACACGTAGCGGGCTGCATATCGACAGCGATAGAGTCGCGTCCATCGGCTGTCTTCACTGTAATGCCAGGGTTGCCTGTGCGCAGAATCTTGCGCATATCCTCCAGGGCGTGCTTATGGCCGCGAGGGGTATTGTAGTGGCGCGAGAAGGCATAGCCTGCCCACAGCACCACCATCTCAGGACGCTGCTCGAGCACATCCACCTCCTGCGACGAGTTGTACTTCGACTTGAACGTAGTGTCCTCCGTCATCGCCCAGGTCTCGTACTCACGCGGATAGTCGGCCTTGAACTTCTCGTTCTGAGCGATGATTTCATCCTCAAACACAGTTCGCTTGTTGTTGAACACGCTGGCCACCTCGGCTCTGCGCTCCATCAGCGACGAAACGAGCAGTCCCAGCAAGAATACTACTACCATTGTGCCTCCAAACAGAAGCCAACCATGCCATTTCTTTAACGTCTTTGCCATATCTTTTTTTGTTTTTACTTTTTTACCTTTTTACTTTTTTACCATTCCTTGTAGCCAATCAGGTACAGGAGAGGGGGGTAGCGGTGTCACGCCCTCAGCATTCGGCGTCGCCATTAGCGAGTTCATGCCACCGTGAGGCACGTTGCGATGACAGTCCCAGCACACCTTGCCGCCCTGAGCCAGCTGCTGCATGTAGCCCATGCGGCCCGTCTTCACAAACTCTGTGTTCAGCTGCGTGTGGCAGCGGATACAGTTGTCCATCACCACCTGACCCGTCAGCTTCTCAGCCATCGGAGCCTGACGTTCTGAGTGCATCACGAAATACGCCGTGTGCTTCAGACCGTCCATCGCCTTGAAACCATACTTCAAGGCCAAGTTCTGATGGGGCACATGACAGTCATTGCAGGTGGCACCGTTCGACTGATGGTCGATGCGTCCGTGCGAGGAGTGGCTCCATGTCGCATAGTAAGGTGTCATGATGTGGCAGTTGACGCAGGCCGACGGGTCGTCGCCCATAAAATAAGTATGCGCCCTGAGCAGATACATAAACAATCCACCGAGGCCGCATACGACGCCCGCTATCACCAGCAAACCCACCTTCTGTCGATAGGAAAATAGTCCTGTCAGCTTACGAATTGCCACTTTCGTTTTTTCAACAACATTCATTATTGTAGGTTTTAGTTTGCAAATATACTCATAAATGGGGATAGAAACTGGTAACAAATGTGATTATACCATACAAAAGTTTGTTAATTTTAAGAATCCTTAATGTTTTTCGCTCGATTTGCACTATCTTTGCATCAATTATGGATATAGAGACTCTTGAAGGCATTCGCAAGTGCCCGCTTTTTGAAGGACTTACCGATAACGAGATCATTGATCTGATGCATACCGTTCGTTATCGTGTGATACGTTTATACAAAGGCGACTTCCTTTTTGTTGCCGGCGATGATTGCCTCCATGCAAACATCTTGATAGATGGTGAGGTCGTCGCTTATCTTGATGGCGCCTCCGACCGCCATATCCGTATGTCAACCTTTCATGCAGGCAACATGTTCGCCCCGGCTTTCCTCTTCGCACAAGACCGCAGATACCCCGTAACAGTACAGGCGACGACAAACACGAAGGTGTTGCGAATCCTGTCGACAGACTTTGAGCGGCTGCTCGAACTTGATCCTCGTCTGTCGAAGAATTTCACGTTTATCCTCTCGAACCTGATTGCCGGACTTACCAAGAAGGTGGGAATGCTCCTTTCGAGTGTCCGCGACAAGATCATTTTCTTCCTGAAAGAGGAACGACGCCGTCAGCAGTCCAACACGATTCAGCTTTCCATGTCGCGTCAGGAACTGGCCGATCATTTCGGCATCCAGAAGTATTCCCTGCAACGTGCCCTCAACGAACTTCAGGAGAGCGGTGCCATTCGCATAGATGGCAAGACGATTGAGATTCTGAAGTTGTAGGTATTAATCATGCTATAAAGGACCCGCATTTCTGCGAGAAACAGGATTCCTGAACCCTTCCCTCCGGATCTGCAATCCGGCGCGGTATTCAGGAATCCTGCTGTTTTCTGCTGCAAAGGTAGCAATATTTTGATAAGTTCCAAATATTTCGAGAATTTTTTTGTTTTTTCTGCTAATACCTACCAGAACGAGGAACGCATAAAGGCATATAGTGTTTCTGATCGATTCTTGGAAATGTGGATATGCAAGACCTACTGACCTTCGAATCACACGTCTCCAGATATGGTGTGCAAAAAAATGCGCGACTCATCACGAGCCGCGCCATTCTCCCAAACAATAATCTAACTAACTCTTAACAAACGATGTTTAAACCAATTATGTATGAATCTGGTGCAAAGGTACAGTGTTTTTCCTTTGCCATCGATAAGATATGTTTCAAAGACATACAAAAATCGTTCACTGTAACATATTTGTTAGCAATGAACGATTATTTTCACCATATGCTGTTCAGTTGACGCACTTTGGCTTCATAAGATGCCCCAGAGATGGTCAAGCAATTATAGATGGATTGGGGAAATACGAGATTGGTCATAGACATGGAACCGTTCTCCGTAAAGACCTCTACCGACGACTGGTCAACGAAGATATCGAGCGTAACCGAATTGCCAGATACATTGAGGGGAGCCTGTATCGACGGGACGGAGAAAGTTCCGTTGAAACTGGTCTGACCTGTGGCAGAAGTACGGTGGGCCGTTACCGTGCGATCGGAAGCGCTGACATCAAGCACATACTTCTCATCGGAGCCATTACTCAGCGTGATGGTAGATTTCTGATCGAGCTGGAGTATAATGCGAAGCTGATAAGCATCTTTGACATCAAGACTTGTACCTGCTGTCTGCCAACTCTCTGCTATCTTGTCGATTTCACTAACAACGGTATTGGCCAATAATGGTTTGCCATCATAGTCGATAAGTTTCAGTTCTCGAGGCAGAGTCATTGCCGAGCGCCAGGGTGAGCACGGCACAGCACCTGCGTATGTCCAGTTGTTCATCCAGCCGATCATAATCTTGCGGTCACCCGTGTTGCTCCAGGTCACACCTGCATAGCAGTCCATGCCATAGTCGAGCCAGAGGGGATAGTCGAGAGCATCGGCCTTGAACTCCTTGCCGTCAAAATTGCCTACGAAGTACATCATGCCTGAACCAAGGACAGGGCCACCAGGGTTGACACTGACCAGCAATACCCACTTGTTGCCCATTTGGATCAAGTCTGGGCACTCCCACTGGAAGTTGGGACGGCCAGGCAGATCGACGACAAACGTGCTTAAGTGGTTCCAACTTGTCAAGTTGGTGGAGCCATAGAACTCTACGCCTCTCGCCCATCCTTTGGCCAGAGCCATCACCCACTGCTTGGAGTCGGCATGCCAGAATACTTTCGGATCGCGTAGGTTGTCGTCGTTGTTCTTGATGACAGGGTTGCCTGTATAGCGTGTGAAAGTCTTTCCACCGTCGGTAGAGTAGGCAATGCTTTGCTGCTGTTTGCCTGCCACATCGCCTGTTTCGCCTGCCGAGGTGTAGAGGGCCACCATTGCGTTGGCACCGAAGCCAGCCGTGTTATCCTTATCAATGACAGCAGAGCCACTGAAGATAGCGCCCAGTTCGTCGCGTGTCATCGCTACGGCCTGCTCCTTCCAATGCATCAGGTCGGTAGAGGTGGCGTGTCCCCACGACATGTTTCCCCAGTCGTTTCCCTGTGGGTTGTACTGGTAGAACAGATGGTACGTTCCGTCGGCATATACCATGCCGTTAGGATCGTTCATCCAGTTTTGGGCAGGAGTGAAATGGATCTGCGGACGGTATTGCTCGTTGTAACTGTCGGGCGTAGGTGTCGGAGGTGTGGGATCTGGTGTCGGCGTCGGTGTCGGCGTCGGGGTTGGTGTAGGTGTTGGCTCAGAGTCATCCCCTCCACAACCCCAAATGGTAACCGCTACCAGAGCGGTTACCATCATGAAGGATATTTTCTTGATTATTCGCATAGTTTGCTGTAAACCGTAAACTGTAAACCGTAAACTAATTATCTGGTCTTCAGATATTCCAGAGAGTTCTTGGCCAGCGTGAGCACATTGTCCTGATAGATATTGTTCTTCGGGTGTGCGCTCTTGTCAGGCGTTCCGTCACGATTC
>Ga0247608_10001451_pt1 | contig 32856 bp, 32 predicted proteins | sample 176DNAGHGlowgp2_FD_193490 | JGI IMG/M metagenome (GOLD analysis project Ga0247608, IMG submission 193490) | Sheep rumen microbial communities from Palmerston North, Manawatu-Wanganui, New Zealand - 1766 DNA GHGlow gp2 | ecosystem: Host-associated > Mammals > Digestive system > Stomach > Rumen ...
GTTCTCCTGCACGAACGGCTGCTCCACGCCCCAGTCGTGCGGAAGGTTCAGCGTACGGGTTTCCCCGTCTTTCGAGAAGGTCCAGGCATCGTTCCATAATTGCCGGCCGGCGGGCTGGGCCAGGGCAAGCGCGCCCATGCCCATCATAAAGGTTATCAGCAGTGTCTTTTTCATTTTGCGAATTTACGGTTTTTTGTCGTTTTTTTCCAAATCCACTGCACCAGCGGGGCGGGAAGCAGGGCGATGAGCAGCGGGAGCCAGACATTCATCAGGGACGGGCTCACCACCCGGCGGCGGTGGAACATGGCCCGCAGGCTGCGCCTCACCAGCCATTCCGGGGTATGGATGAGGCGGATTTTCACGCCGATATCCATCAGTTCGGGTTTCAGCCTGTACAGCGGAGTGGCGACGGCGGCCGGACAGACGGTGGTCACGCCCACCCCATACGGCCGAAGTTCATAGGAAAACGAGCGGCCGAAACTCCTCAAATAGGCTTTGGTGGCCGCATAAAGGGTGATGCCGGGGACCGGAAGGCGCGCCGCCATAGAAGAAACGATGAGGATATGCCCGCTCCCCCGCCGTTTCATCGCCTCGCCGAACAGGATGCTCAGCCGGGTGACCGTGGTCACATGCAGGTTGAGCATGGCCTGTGCGCGGTCCAGATCGGCCCCGTCCAATTCCTTGAAGAAAAACATGCCGGCGTTGTTGACAAGGATGTCCGGCAGCAGCCCCCGCGCCCGGCACCAGCCGAACAGCGCATCGGCCGCATCCGGCAGGGCGAGGTCCTGAAAATGCCCCTCCACCTTCACGGGGAACTGCCCGGACAGGGCGGCCACGGCGGCAGAGAGTTCCTCCTCCCGGTTACTCACCAGCTGCAGATCATAGCCTTTTCCGGCCAGTTGCCGGGCAAACTCCAGCCCCATGCCGGAACTGCCCCCTGTAATTAATGCGACCATCGTTTTTCCGCTTTTTCCACCTCCCTCCGCAAGGAAGGCGGCAGGTTTTCGACACAGTGGTTGCAACGCATTTCCAGCGTGTACATGCGGCCGATGCAGTAATTGGAATGCCGGCATTCGCTGCGCTCCACCTCGCCGCGCTGCAACTTGTTCACAAAGTCCGTGTCCCGCACCAGCGCCCGGGCCATCTGCAGGGCGTCAAAGCCCGCCTCCAGCACGGATTCCATACCGGAGCGGGACACCATGCCTCCCACGTAGATGAGAGGCAGTTTGACCGCCGCCCGGAAGGCTTTGGCATCGTCCAGGAAATACGCATCCCGGTACGGGACGGTGGGAATCATCAGGCGGCCGAAACCGCGCACCAGCGCTTTGAGCCACCAGAATTTTCGCCGGTCCATGTAGTACGCCAGGGTTTTCAGCGGCATGGCCCCGCGCATCACCGCCATGGGCGCCTTGCTCACAAACCCGGCCGACAAAACGAGGGCATGCACCCCCAGCCGCTCCAGTTCGCGGGCCACTTCCAGGCACTCCTCGCGCTGCATGCCGCTCCGGAAGCCGTCGTACATGTTCATCTTCACCACGACCCCCATGTCGTCACGGGCCGCTTCCATGACGCGCCGGATCACTTTTTTCATAAAGCGCATCCGGTTCTCCAGCGAGCCGCCGTACTCGTCGTGGCGGTGGTTGGTGTAGGGCGAGAGGAACTGGCTGATGAGATAGCCGTGTCCCGCATGGATTTCCACGCAGTCGAAGCCCGCCTGCCGGGCAAGTTCCACGGCATGGCCGAAGTCGTGCACCAGCGCGTCGATTTCCTCCCTGCGCAGCCCCCGGACAAACGTGGGCGAATAGAGGTTGAAGCCCGTGGACGCACCCACCGGCGTACAGCCGCAGGTGGAACGGTGCGTCATGTTGCCGCAGTGCCCCAGTTGAATGGAGGCCTTGGCCCCCTGGGCGTGGATGGCGTCGGTGATCTCTTTCAGGGCCGGCACAATCTCTTCCCGCATCCATAGCTGGCCGTCGAAGGAAAGGCCGCTGCGGCTCACCGAAGCGTAGGCCAGCGTGGTCATGCCCACGCCGCCGCGGGAAACGGCCACATGGTAGTCTTTCAAGTCCTGCGAGGGCTTGTTTCCGTAGGCCATGTTCTCGAAGGCGGCCGACCGGATAATGCGGTTGCGCAAGGTCACCGGGCCAATCTGCACAGGCGTAAAGATGGGGGATTCGATGGGAGACATGCTAGAAAATAAAGGGAATCATACGTTTTGTCCTGCCGGTATCCAACTGGTCCGGAAACTCCTGGCGGTACCGGTTGTAGATGCGGGCTGCCCGCGGCGTCAGGTTGGCGAAGGTCCACAGGGCGAAAACGGCCCCGGACAGCGACCAGGTAAGGATGGCGAAGCCCGTCCACTCCACCCATTCGCCGAAGTAATTGGCGCTGGTAACCCAGCGGAACAGGCCGCGCCGGGGAAGGTAGTGGGCCGTATCGCCCGGCTTGCGCAGGTCCCGGATAATGCTGTCCGAATGGATGTTGACCCCCATGCCGAAGAGAAAGAGCGCGGTGCCCGCCAGGAAAGGGGCGCCCGTGAGCCAGCGGGGGCCGTAGTAATCGGCCGGGGAGAAGTAGAAAATCCATCCGCCCTGCATGTAGGCGTTGACGGTGTTGAACAGCACCGCCATGGCGATGATGCTCAGGGGCATCCGGCCGCGTCCGCGCATGAGCCATGGAAAGACGAAAGCCCGGTGAAAGTAGTGCAGTTGGAAAAGGAGCATGAAAACCAGGCGGACGCCGTCGGTCCGGCGGTCGGACAGCCACCAGAGCAGGAGCATGGCCACGAACACCGGAGCCTCCATGAGCATCCATCCCAGCCGGTTGTCAATGGCCGGCCCCCACCCGGGCCGATAAAACTTGCCGTACCCGGCATCGACGAAAAACAGGGCCACAAACACCACAACGGCCAAAACGGCCATCGAGACAAGCACTATGTTGAAGGTCTGGACGGAAAACATCTGCCGTATCTGTTCTTTTAGCAGACGAAGGTAATCATTTTTTGGGAGGAATTTTGTATATTCGCACAAATAAGGACATTAACCATGAAAAAGATGATTTGTATCCTGGCGGCCGCCGTTTGCGTCGGATTCGCCGCACAGGCACAGAAACCGAAGGAGCCGCAAAAGGTTACCCGGGCCAACTATGAACAGGCAGCCCGCTTTACCACCAAGAAAATCGGCCAGATGGTGTATTCGACCCGTATCCGGCCCAATTGGTTCGAGAAATCCGACCGGTTCTGGTACAGTTGGAAAACAGCCGAAGGCACCCGCTACTATATCGTGGACCCCGCCACCGGCAGCAAGAAGGAAATCTTCGACATGGACCGCCTGGCCCGTCAGATCACGGAAATCACCCGAGACCCGTACGACGCCCGCCACCTCCCCCTGCAGCTGAAACTGAAGGACGACAAAACCTTTCAGTGGGACATGAAGTCCAAGCAGGAGAAACGGGACAGCGCCGGCAACACCACCGGCAAATTCGTGGAATACCGTTTCTACTATGACATCGCCAGCGGAAAACTCACCTACGACACCGAAGAGCACAAGGAAGACTATCCCTCCTGGGCCAACGTGAGCCCCGACGGCGAATGGGGCGTCTATGTGAAAAACCACAACCTGTGGATCATGGACCGGGAAAACCTGAAGAAGGCCGCCAAGGACGGGAAAGACTCCACCCTGGTGGAACGAGCCCTTACCCGGAACGGCTCCAAGGACTTTTCCTATACCGGAGAGAACTACACCGGAGACACCGAGACGGACAGCACCGCCCGCCACTTCCCCATGCTCAGTTGGGCCCCCGACGGGAAGCACTTCGCCATGCTGCGCTGGGACATGGGCAAAATCCAGGAACTGTGGGTGATCAATTCGGTGGCCAAGCCCCGTCCCAAACTGGAAAGTTACCATTACCAGATGCCCGGGGAACCCGGTCCCAAGGGCCGGCTTCTCGTGATGGACACCGAGGGCCGGGTGAAGGAAATCCCCTGGTACGCATTCAAGGACCAGGAGGGAGACATCCTGCGGGCCGAACAGACCGCCGCCGACACCTACAAGGACTTCCGCGGCATCACCTGGCTGGGCGGTGACGACCACTTCTACATGACCCGCGCCAGCCGCGACCTCAAACGGTGGGACCTCTGCCGCGTGGATATCGGGGCCGACAGCACCAAGACCCTCGTCTCCGAGCGCATGAACACCTATGTGGAAACCCGTGCGCCCAAGTTCCTCCCCGACGGTGACTTTGTCTGGTGGAGCGAGCGTGGCGGCTGGGCCAACCTCTATCTCTACGGGGCCGACGGCACCCTGAAGAAGAACCTCACCGAAGGGGCCTTCCACGTGGAGGACGTCCTGGCGGTGGGTCCCGGCTACCTGGTGGTGAGCGCCTGCGGCGTGAACCCGAAGGAGAATCCCTACCAGATGCACAACTACCGCGTTCCCCTGTCGGGCGGCGAAATGGTTCAGTTGGACATGGACGACATGGACGTGCTGGGCACCGCTTCCTTTGACGGCAAGTACCTCGTGGCCAATTACTCCCGGGTGGATTACAAGCCCGCCGTGATGCTGGTGAACACCGCCAGCGGCAAACGCACCCACCTGGAAGAGGCCGACTTCTCCCAACTCCTGGCGGCCGGATACAAGTTCCCGGAACGATTCAAGGTGAAGGCGGCCGACGGGGTCACCGACCTTTGGGGAGAGTTGCACAAGCCCTTCGACTTCGACTCCACCAAGGTATATGCCATCGCCGACTATGTCTATCCCGGTCCCCAGGTGGAGGCCAACGACATTTCCTGGCGCTTCAACCTGCGCACGGACCAGTTGGCCCAGTTGGGCATGATCGTGATCACCGTGGGCAACCGCGGCGGCCATCCCAACCGCTCCAAGTGGTATCACAACTATGGCTACGGCAACCTCCGCGACTACGGCCTGGAAGACCAGAAGGCCGCCATCCAGCAACTGGTCGCCCGCCACAAATGGATTGACATCGACCGCGTGGGCATCCACGGCCACTCCGGCGGCGGATTCATGTCCACCGCCGCCATCCTCAAGTACAACGACTTCTTCAAGGCGGCCGTCTCCTGCGCCGGCAACCACGACAACAGCATCTACAACCGCTGGTGGAGCGAGCAGCACCACGGCGTCCAGGAGAAAGTGGCCAAAGGAGACACCTCCTTCGTGTACAAGATCGACACCAACCAGGAGATTGCCTCCCGCCTCAAAGGCCATCTGATGCTGGTCACCGGAGACATCGACAACAACGTGAACCCGGCCAATACCATCCGCGTTGTGGACGCCCTCATCCGGGCCCATAAACGCTTCGACCTGGTGGTCCTGCCCGGCCAACGCCACGGATTCGGAGACATGAACACGTATTTCTTCTGGAAAATGGCCGACCATTACGCCCGTTACCTCATCGGGGACAAACGGGAACGTCCCACCGACATCGCCGAACTGAACAATGACTGATACCATGAAAAAAATATTCCCCCTGCTTGCGGCGGCGCTCCTGGCCCTGCAAGCCTGCGACGGCCTGCAGACCGCGCACTATGAAGACGACCTCGCCCTCCCCCGGGAGGAGGAATCGGCCGACACGCTGCTGCTGTCCATCGATCTGGAGTACGTGACCAAGGGCCCGTCCGGGGAGGCCGTGGAGCAGATGAACAGCGTCATCCTCACCCAGGCCTTCGACCTGGAGGACGGCCCGGGCACCGTGGAAGAGACCGCGGTACGCTACCGGGAGAACCTCATCGACGAGTATCTGACCGAATCCCGCTTCACCTGGGAGGACCGCATCAGCGGACTCTTCACGGAAAAGTACAAAGGTTGGCGCAATTACCTGCTCACCTACTACAGTTTCCGCGGCGGGGCGCACGGCATCCAGACACTGAGCCAGATTGTCTTCGACGCGAAGACCGGAGCGGTGCTCGGCGAAGGGGATTTCTTCTCCGAAGGCTACCAGGAGCCCGTGGCGCAACTTCTGCGGCAGGCCGTGCGGGAGACCATGACGGCCGAAGCGCCGGAACTGTTGGAACTGGTACAGATGGACGCCATCGGCCCCAACGGCAACTTCTCCGTGGGGAAGGACGGCATGGAATGGGTTTTCCAGCCCTATGAAGCCGGTCCCTATGCGCTGGGGATCATATCGGCCACCCTGGACTGGGAATCGCTGAAACCTTATTTGAAGTAAGCCCTATGGACTGGATTGTGACTGAAGTGGACGGGAAGGTCGCATCCATAGCGACCGATTACCGTCATCTCCCCCACATCGCCGGGGAGATTGCCAAACTCCCCGCCGAGGAAACCTTCTCGCTGGGCACGCGCAAAATCTCCACCGGAGAATTGCTGGAATATGCCGAGTACCTCACCTGGGAAGACCTCCGGCTCTTCGGGACCCCCTTCCAACTGAAGGTCTGGGAGGCCCTGTTCCGCCTGCCCCGCCGCCTATACAGTTATACGGAACTCGCGCAACTGGTGGGCGTTCCGCAGGGGGTACGGCCCGTGGCACATGTCGTGGCCATCAACCCCGTCGCCTATGTGATTCCCTGCCACCTGATCGTTCCCAAGGAGTCACTGGACAAGGTGCAGGAAATCCGCACCCGGGCCGAAGGGACGCTCTTCAAGGGAAAAGACCTTTACCTGCTGGATACCCTGGACGTGGGCGCCTACGCCTACGGAACGGAGATCAAACGCGCCTTCATCAAAACCCAGTTGTCGGAATGAACCTTCTGGAAGTGTGCTGCGGGAACCTGGACAGCGTCCGCGCCGCCGTGAGGGGCGGCGCCCCGCGAATCGAACTGTGCAGCGCCCTGGAACTGGACGGGCTCACCCCCGCCTGGCAGGACCTCGAAGCCGCCCGGGCTCTCTTCCCGGACCTCACCATCCACGTGCTCATCCGCCCGAGGGCCGGGGATTTCTGCTATCCGCCGGAGCAGGTGCAGCAGATGGTCCGCCAGATAGAAACCGCCCTGGAATACGGGGCCGACGGCATCGTCGTCGGCTGTCTCACCCCCGACGGAGACGTGGACAAAACGGCCATGCAGACGTTGGTGGAAGCCGCCGCCGGGCGCCCCGTCACTTTTCACCGGGCCTTCGACGTGTGCCGGAGGCCGTTTGACGCCCTGGAGGACATCATCTCCCTGGGCTGCCGCCGCATCCTCACGTCGGGTCAGGCACCCGTGGCGGCGGAAGGCACCGACCTTATCCGCGAACTCCGCTCCCGGGCGCAGGGGCGCATCGGCCTCCTGCCGGGCTGCGGCGTCAATCCCGGGAACGCCCGCCGCATCCTGGAACTCACCGGCTGCCGCGAAATCCACGCGTCGGCATCGGCCCTCGAGGCCGACGGACGCAAGGTGACATCGGCCTCCACCGTTGCCGCCATTCTTTCTGCCATAAACCATTCAACCATGTATCAATTCACCCCTGTAAAGAACCAGGCCGACAAGTATATCCTGAGTCTGGACAACCACGTAAGCATCATGGAGGCCCTGATGGCCTTCTGCCAGGAAAAAGGTATCCTCTGCGGCGAAATCGGCGGCCTGGGAGCCGTGAACCACGCCACCTTCCGCTACCTGAACCCGTCCACCATGAAATATGTGGACAAGACGTTCGACGAGCAGATGGAAATCACCAACCTCACGGGAAACATCTCCCAGAAGGACGGCAAGCCCTACCTGCACGTACACATCACCGCCAGCCGCAGCGACTACTCCTGTATCGGCGGACACCTCCTGGACGCCCGCATCAACGGCGCCTGCGAACTGTACGTGACCGCCTTCCCCGGCACCTTCGCCGGCCGTCGCACCGACGCCGAAACCGGCATCAACCTGTACGAATTCTGACGGAATCTCACCGCTTTCATCAGAAAGTGATGGAGTACTTCAGACTGGGCATAATGGGCAGCAGGGAAATCTGCTGCCATTGTTTTGTGTCAGGGTCATAAGACAGCGTGAAGGGATTGTGCCGGTTGAACACGTTGTAAACGCCGACATGAACCGTTTGCGGGAAACGGGTCTTGATCTCCAGCACGGCGCTCAGGTCACAACGGATATAGGGCGGCATCCTGTAATTGTTGAAACTGGTGTAGAAATCCTGTTCGACATACCCCAGGACAGGGGTGGAGAACCACCAACTGCCCGCCGTCACCGTTTCCATGTGCCCCGACTGCCAGGTGAACAGGCCGGAAATGCTCAAATCAACCTTTTCCCTCGACAGCACGCGGAGCGACGCCGTGGTATTCAGGATATGGGTGCGGTCATACTTGGCGGGGAACGCCTCGCCTTTGTTCAAGTTGGGGAAGAGCCGGTCTGTCTTGGATAAGGTATAACCCACGCGGCAGGTAAAGATTTCTCCCGTCTTTTCATAAGAGAATTCCAGTCCGCGCGACGTTCCGGACCCTGTTTCTATATTGTCTTTCCACCCGGCGGTGGACGAATCGAACAATTTGGAGGCATCTGAGAAATACACCAGATTGTTCATTCTCTTATAATAGGCCCCCAGCGAGAAATGATGATTCCCCACGTTTGAATTCAGCCCGGCGTATAACTGCGCGGTCGTTTCCGGCTTGAATCGGGCCGACGGCGGGATAATCATATCCAGGGACCACCCCAAGGGAATTCCCTCCAGGGTATGATAATATTGGACCAGCCAGTCTCCGGTAAGTTCCAGTCCAAGGTACTCGTGCAGGCGCAAGCGGACAAGTGCACTGCCTTCCGGTGCAATTTTGGTGGCGGAATTGTAATTGAGACGTCCCGCCACCCGGAAAAAATGGCGGTCCGGGGCACCTCTCTCCACCTGGCCGTGCAAGGTGACGGTATAGTTGTTCTCCGGGCTGCTCACCAGCGGGGAACTTGTCTTGGGAAACAGCCCCGTCGTTTCCAGGATGCGGGCCGATCCGGGGTCGAAACTGGCGAACCGCCCTTTCAAACCCAATTGCACATTCCACTTCCCGGCAAAGGTTTTATTCAGCATGGCATGGAGCATCGCCTCATCCAGCAGGCTGCGGATCATCAGATTGTTGTCCGTCTGCCCTATCATCTTTTGCATCCCCTGAGCGTTGTCGTAATGGTTATAGGAGGCCGTTATCTTCAGGGCGGCCTCCCGCGGCAGAAGGCCGTCGTATTGCAGGAGGGCAATATGGTTGGTCCAGGACATCATGTCCTGCGAACCGCTCTTCAAGTGAAAACTGTAATTGTCCGTGCTGTGAAAATAGGAAAGGGCAAGACTGTGTTCCGGGTTTATCCGGAATTTCAACTTCGCATAGGCATCGTAAATGGCGGCGTCGGCATTCTGAATACGCACGGTCTCGGAATTGAACCACCGGGAGAAGAGTTTGTATTCGGCCGCAGCGGGAGAATAACGGACGGCCGCATTCAGGGAAAGCCTGCTTTTGACGATGGGGGTGCTGATGTAAGCGCCCAGCATGAAATTGCTGATTTCCGCCTTGGCCGAAAAGGTGTCAAAAGAGCCGTCTTTCGAAAACAGTTTGATATGCGACGAACTCAAGTTGCCTTCTTCGGAAGAGAACCCGCCCAGTTGAAACTGGGCCGATGAGACGATTTCCGAGGGATAGGCCGATGTAAGACCGATAAGATGGGAAGCCCCATAGACGGTTACACCGTCCAGCGTCTGCAGGTTCCCGCCCATATTTCCGCCACGGACATAGTAACTGGACGAGCCGTCGGATCCCCCGGCGACGCCGGGCAGCGTCTGGATGTATTTCACAAAGTCCGCTTCGCCCGTAGGAGTGACCATCATGAAAAAGTCCTTCGGGATGATGATGCGCTCGCTCACCACCGCCTTCCGCGTCCGCGTATCACGCTTGACGGCGGCAGGCAGCGTATCAGTCCTGTGGTATTCCTGCGCACCCGCCATAAGCGGAAACAGCAGGAACAGGAAGATGATAAGCAGAAACCGGATGGCTTTAAAACACATAGGCAAGACCCGCATAGATTCGTTGGGTGTGCATGGATTTATCGTCCTGCAAAGTGTGATATTCTCGCCCTTTTAGACGGTCGTTAAGACCATATTCATATCCGGCTGTTATGCGATAGTGTTTAAAGATATCCATTCCTATTCCCCCGCCAATCCCTATGCTCCAACGGCTATAGTCGATATTCGGTTGAATGGTCTTTTTTTCTGCGATGAGGTCTTTAATGCTACTCTCCCCTAGTGAACAAGAATATTCATACGAAGTATTTAATTCATACGATATAGAGGGGCCTCCGAAAATGAACAACCTGAATGCGGGAGATGAAACGATAGAAAATGACGCTTGAACGGGAAGCAACAAGGTGTTGTTCCTGAAATACTCTTTCTCCTCCAAATCTCTGGACGGCACTGCAAAGGATGCAGACAACCAAAGGTTCCCGGTATCATACAATCCACCCTGCGTCCTCAGATAATAAAAACTCGGAGTGACAGCGACTCTGCTTCCAATGGCGAAGGAGTAACCTCCACCCACGTAAAAACCGTTAAGAAGGTGAGGATTGAATTCACTCAAGGACTGATTCACATATCCCGCACCAAGAATCACTTGCGAATAAGACGGGATATTCAGCAGGCCCGCAATAAATAGAACGCAAAAAAATTTTTTCATAAAGTGGCTTTTTGATTTCTGTTAAATGCCTCGGTACTACTCTAGATAAAAGACGTAACATTTGCAGTAGAACGGAGCGCTACCGACCACCTCCGCCCCGAAAATGCCCAAGCCGCCCTTTATGTTGGAATGGGTTGGCTCCATCGAATAAATAACCGAAAGTTCATCCGCGTGGACCACTGTTTTTTCCGCCAAGTCTTTCAAAAAAGAATCATACTCCTGGGAAACAAAACGGACACTGTATTCATTCTGAGCGGGATGGACAAATTCAACTCTTTTTATCACTATTTCAAGAATTTGCTCCGGAAGACCATCGACATTGTCTATCTCAGAAGTAATGATTGTGCTATCTGTTATATCGCTGTTCAAATAAAACAAAAAATTCTCATGCTCCGGTTCGTTGATACCGATGATAGAGGCCGGTCCCGAAAAGCCTTGCTGCTGGTGGATTCTGATAAACTTTAAATAGGCCGGAAAGTCTGAGAAAAACTGGTAGTATTCAGGAGCCATTCGTCCTCGCCTATTAAAAAAAGGATGCGACTTTAAGTCGTTCCAATTGTTGGGCAAAAGATTGAATGAGTCGGCATCTTTGTGGTCCGTACTCAAACGGTCTCCGGCCGAAATCCAGGCACACAATTCACCGGCATACGGCTCAAAACCGGCATCCGTTTCAAGAGCAAAATAATAGACCAAATACTGGCGATAGAATACTTTTCCCTCTCTGGGCGGCCAGGCTCCCGATAAAGGGTTAGAGTAGTCCTTTAAAACAAACACATTTTTTCCTTCCTGAGGCAAAAGCGAAAAGTGCTTGGGCATCGTCGTTTCCGCAGTAAGGCTGGTGCCGCCCGCCGTTTCCACTTCCAGAAGATAACGGGTATCATAGCGCGGTGTGAACGGACACACATACTTTTCGCCGTTCCATTTGAATTCGTGAACCGCCCCTCCGGAAGAAGCCTCCTCCCGCACTACTACTCTGGCCCCCGGGATGGATACATATTCGGTCTCCGAGGGCCTTTTGGCGTAGAAAAGATTCAGGCTCTGCTCCGCAGTCTCCGTCGTGAGCACGCACGTCACCACTATCGGCATCTCCTCCATCGGGTCCAAATTGATGGACTCGACGCAGGAAACGGCCAAAAACGCAACAATAACCAGACTCGCAGTATGGAAGACTTTAAAACTCATACGTATCAATAAAATCCCCGAAATGCCGGAATCTTGCACGCACGATTTATTTTTACAGCACCTTTTGGCCCAGGAAGAGAATGGTTTTGGATGTGTTTTCTACCAGGGCGAAAGCAAAGGGCCGATCCACCGTCAGCGTGCGAAGGACCGGAGGATTGGTTTCGCCATTCGACATGAGGATGGTATTAAAAGTGGCTGCGGCCGCTTCAGTTCCCTTCTCATCCACCGTGATGACCGTCTTCTGGAAAAGCTTTTCGATATAGAAAGGAGCGCTTCCCTTGAACATCGAGGAAAAATCGGCCTGCCCGGCCTGGAAGGGGACTGTCATCCCGAGTTTTTTCAGAACAGGAACCAGTTCGTCGCCCGTATTGTACTCCATCTCAAATTTAGGAAGGCGGAGACGGATTACATCGTGCCTTGAGCCCGTGAAAAGGGTCATTGCATCCAGGCTGTTCATCATTTCTGACAGGCCGATCCCGTCTTTTGGAAGGGCCACAACCAAAGAATAAGAGCAATTGCCATACGGCAGGCTTACCAGCCGGGCCTTCTCCGTCTCATAATATTGATAATGTTCTTCGTTCTGCAGGTATGACACAAGCCGGTCCCCGGACTGGCCATGGAAGGTGCCCTCCTGGGGCTTTTCATCGAAGGGGAACTGCCAGCCGCCATTGAAATAGAGAGCGTTCAGCAGATAGGAAACGGACCGCACCTCCGGATCGCGACTGTCATCCACAACCTTTGCTATCTTCCCTTCCGTATGGTCGGCACACCAGCGGTTGATTGCTCCAAGGCTCTCTTTCTTCAGCAAGTCCAACGATGTCAACTCCGCCTTGAAAGAGTCCGACGCATAGTCCTTGAACGCATCTTCAAGAGTATAATTCTTATCTACCCATACCGAATTGGCACAAAGGAACTTGGAGGAAGGGTCCACACAGAGAAGACCCTCCGACACGCTCTTGAAATAAGAAGCCACATCGTCGGCCTTCCATTTGGAGAAACCCAACGTGGATAGAATCTGAGACTTGGTCTCGGCCTCGCCGCCACCAGCGCACAGCGACAGATTCAAAGACAGGCCGAAGGGCGAAAACAGCACGTCCTCCCCTTTCTGGGCCGACACCAACTGGCGGAAAACCTCCAGGCCGAAGGTATTGGCCGAAGCGGCGACATTCTCCTCCGCCTTGGAAAGCAAGATGGGCTGCGCCTCCATCTCCTCCAACGGATTCTCCTCTTCCACCTTAATATCGGCAGTCTTGTTGCATCCGACCACCCCCGCCAAGAAGGCCAAAAAGGCCAATGACAATGTGACTCTGTTCATGGTATATCGTTTTACGATTATTAATAACGTCAAAAATGTATCACAACTTAACACCCTAATAATTGGTTGTTACAAAAATCGGAATAATCCGCGAAATACAAAAGAATAACACGTTACATTTATTTGGCGTAAAACTCTGATTATACGACATCTATTATTTTATAACGTTACATTTTCATGATGCATCTGGATTTTGATGTGCTTTTTGTGTATTTTTGAAAAAAATAAAAAATGAAAATCCCTCGTCTTTGCTTTCTTGCTATTTTGGTAGTTGTAACAACGTGTCATTCATCGACAGAGCATCAACTGAACAGGATTGACGCCTTACTAAACAATCATCCTGACAGCGCGCTATCTATGCTGGCCAGGATTGATACATCCCGTCTGGCAAGAATAAATGAACGTGCCTACTATAATCTTCTATACACTGCCGCTCTGGACAAAAATTATATTGACATCTCAGATGACAGTCGAATAAATCTTTCTGCAGAATATTATGCCGATCATGGTAACCTATATGATCGAATGCGTTCCTATTATTATCAAGGAATCATTAGAAAAAACGCCCGGAATTATTCTGCCGCTATCGTTTCTTTTGAAAAAGCCGAAAAAGAAGCATCTTCCCTTCAAGACCTTCGCTTCATAGGGCTGGCACATCGGAATATGGGCAATGTATTCAATGCAACAAACAACTTCATTGAAGCGAGAAAACACTTCAAAAGAGCGATCGCAGTCTTTCTGGATAACATGGACTCTACTTATGCCGAGTATGCCACATATTCACTTGCCGTTTCTTATTTGAATAACGGGATGGGGTTTTTAGAGAATAATGATTTGGACAGTTGCCGATACTACTTGAAACAGATTCTTAATAATAGTAACGACAACAGTCTTCTCGCCTATTCGAACACGCTATATGCTGGCTCTTTAATTAAAAATCAGGACTCTCTTCAGCGAGCAATCAACCTTTTCAGATTATCTCCCAAGTCTATTATGGATTATAGGGATTATGCTTACTATGCATATGCTTTCGCCAAAACAGGACAACTGGACTCGGCGAAAACAAAAATGGAAACAGCGTTCAGGCTTACTCATTCGAAATCTGAGAAAGCGGCGCTTAACTCCATTTTATTTCGGATCGATACTTTAGAAGGGCATTATAAAGATGCACTTTATAAAGTGACGGAGGCCATGGCCGTTCAAGATTCAGTAACAAGAGTTCTTCTCCAACAATCACTATCTGTTTCCCAAAAGAATTATTATCAACAAGAAAATGCTATTCAAGAAGATAGAATTCAGAAGCAACGACTCGTTTATGCCACTACCAGTATTACTATTCTGTTGACAAGTCTGCTCTGTCTCCTGATTATTATTTACCGAAAAAGGGATAAAGAGGCACAAATAAAAGATCAAATGGCACGATTAGCTGTTCTCGAACAGGAAATCAGAAAAGGGTATAGTACTTTAGTCGGTGAATTATTTATGGGGAAAATCGGCCAGTTGTGCGGACTCTCAAACCAATATTACACTGCCAGAAACGAACAACAGAAAAAAGAGTTTTCTTCTCAGTTCAAAAAAGCCTCCAAAGATTTATCCGAGACACCGGAGTTTTTCGACGAATTGGAAAATAACTTGGATTTGTACTGTTCTGGAATCATGAGCAAATTGAATAATCAAGTTCCTGGAATTAAAGGGAACAACAGAAAAATCATCGCCCTGTTTTTTGCCGGCATTCCAGACGATGTTGTGCAAATGCTTATGAAACGCGTGTCCGTCGGCAGTCTGAGGACGTTGCGTTCCAGATTCAGACACACCATTAAGGAGGCCCATGCTCCTGACGAGGCTCTATTCTTAGACATGCTAGAAACAGAAAAGCAACCGGGAAGAAAGCAAAAGAATAAATTACCTTGAAAGCAAAAACCGCATGGAGGGAAGGGTTGCGGATATTGCATAACATCGGCATTTGTGTTATCTTTGTGAAAACCAAATCATTCTGATATGACAAAACGTGTACTATCGGCCCTGTCGGCATTGCTGCTTCTGCCCCTGGGCTGCGGGGCCGACGGACGCAAGGTGACATCGGCCTCCACCGTTGCCGCCATCCTTCAAGCCATAAACGATTGAACCATGTATAAATTCACCTCTGTAAAGAACCAGGCCGACAAGTACATCCTGAGCCTGGACAACCATGTCAGCATCATGGAGGCCCTTATGGCCTTCTGTCAGGAAAAAGGCATCCTCTGCGGCGAAATCGGCGGCCTCGGGGCCGTGAACCACGCCACCTTCCGCTACCTGAACCCGTCCACCATGAAATATGTGGACAAGACGTTCGACGAGCAGATGGAAATCACCAACCTCACGGGAAACATCTCCCAGAAGGACGGCAAGCCGTATCTGCACGTACACATCACGGCCAGCCGCAGCGACTACTCCTGCATCGGCGGACACCTCCTGGACGCCCGCATCAACGGCGCCTGCGAACTGTACGTGACCGCCTTCCCCGGCACCTTCGCCGGCCGTCGCACCGACGCCGAAACCGGCATCAACCTGTACGAGTTCTAAAATGGGCCGGCGGCAGCCATTTTTCTGGACCCTTTACCGGGACGGCTTCAAGAACATGACTTGGGGCAAGCCCCTGATATGGATTATTCTGCTGAAAATTTTCATTCTGTTCGCCATCCTGCGGGTGTTCTTCTTCAAACCGGCCATGCGCGGCCTCACGGACGAGCAGAAGAGTGAACGAGTGGGCAGCCACCTCACCCAATTCCCTTCCGACACACTAACCCTTAACGATTAACACAATGGATGTAGTAACCTGGTCCCGCATCCAGTTTGCCATGACAGCGGCTTACCACTGGCTGTTTGTCCCCCTCACCCTGGGCCTGGCCCTGGTGATGGCTGTGATGGAGACCCTTTATGTCGTCAAGAAAGACGAATTCTGGAAAAAGACGGCTCAGTTCTGGATGAAACTGTTTGCCATCAACTTTGCAGTGGGGATTGCTACCGGTATCATCCTGGAGTTCGAATTCGGAACCAACTGGAGCAATTATTCGTGGTTCGTAGGAGACATGTTCGGCGCTCCGCTGGCCATCGAGGGCATCCTGGCCTTCTTCATGGAAGCCACTTTCTTTGCCGTGATGTTCTTCGGCTGGAACAAGGTTTCCAAGAGGTTCCACCTGGCGTCCACCTGGCTCACGGGTATCGGCGCCACCATATCGGCCTTCTGGATTCTGGTGGCCAACGGCTGGATGCAGAATCCCGTGGGTACCACTTTCAATCCCGACACAGTTCGCAGCGAGATGGCATCGGCCGCCGCCTTCTGGGAGGTGGTCTCCAATCCCGTGGCAGTGAGCAAGTTCTTCCATTCCGTCACCAGCGGCTGGGTCACCGGCGGCGTGTTCGTGGTGGGCGTCAGCGCCTGGTATCTGCTGAAAGGCAGGGAGAAGAAGTTTGCGACCAAGAGTATGCTGATCGGCGGTCTGGTAGGCCTGGTGGGCAGCGCCGCCGTGATGTTGTCCGGCGATGCTTCCGGCATTCATGCAGCAGAATTCCAGCCCATGAAACTGGCCGCCGCAGAAGGACTGGAAGACGGCGGAAAAGGCGCCGCTTTCACCATTGTTCCCGGCATCAAGGTGCCCCACATGCTGTCTCTCCTGGCCACCCATGACTGGAACGGCTATGTCCCCGGCATCAACGACATCCTGAACGGATACACCGACAACGAAGGCAACGTGATTCCCTCCGTTGCCGATAAGATGGCCATGGGACGCACCGCCCTGGACGCCCTGGCCACCTATCGGGCCAACAAGGACACCAACCCCGAACTGGCCGCACAGGCCCGGGAAGTGCTGGATGCAAATGTTCAGTACATGGGCTACGGTCACCTGGAAAAGCCCGAGGATGTGATTCCGCCGGTGGGCGTGGTATTCTGGGCCTTCCGGTTCATGGTCGGCCTGGGAATGCTCCTGGCCCTGGTGCTGCTTCTCTCCGTATGGTTTGCATGGAAAGGGAAACTGGAAAATTACCGCTGGCTGCTCTGGACCGCCCTCTGGTGCATTCCCCTGGTGTATATCTGCGGACAGTCCGGATGGATTGTGGCCGAAGTGGGCCGCCAGCCCTGGACCATCCAGGGTCTCCTGCCTGTAAACGTAGCGATTTCCAGCCTCAGCGCAGGAGCCGTAAAAACTACTTTCTTCGTGTTCCTGGCCGTATTTGCGCTCTTCCTTGTGATTGAAATCCGGATTATGCTTCGCGCCATCCGGAAAGGACCTGAAGTTGAACCTGAAAAACTGTAAGCCATGACATACGCATTTTTACAGCAATACTGGTGGTGCCTTGTGGCCCTTCTGGCAGGACTGCTGGTGTTCCTGATGTTTGTCCAGGGAGCCAACCTGCATCTGGGGAACCGTGCGCTGGATGAAACTCGCAAACGCATGATCCTGAATTCCACCGGGCGCAAGTGGGAACTCACTTTCACCACGCTGGTCACCTTTGGCGGTGCTTTCTTCGCCTCTTTCCCGCTGTTTTACAGCACCAGTTTCGGCGGAGCCTACTGGGTTTGGGTCCTGCTCCTTGTGACCTTCGTATTCCAGGCCGTGGCCTATGAGTTCCAGAACAAGAAAGGCAATATTCTGGGGGTGAAAGGTTTCCGCATCGCGCTCATGTGCAACGGTGTCCTTGCGCCATTCCTGGTGGGAACGGCCGTGGGGACTTTCTTTACGGGCTCCGATTTCACGGTGAACAAACTGGCCATCGCCAATCCCTCTGCACCGGTTATCAGCGTTTGGGGCAACAACTGGCACGGCCTGGAAGCCCTCGCCCAGCCGCACGCCGTTCTGCTGGGATTCACCCTGGTGTTCCTCACGTCCATCCTGGGCGCCCTGTATGTCCTCAACAATGTGTCGGACAAGGAAGTCGAGACCCAGATGCGCCGCAGCATCAAGACAGCCGCGATTCCGTTCCTCATCTGCTTCCTGCTTTGGGCCGCCATGCTGCTGATAGGCAAAGGGTTCGCCGTCAATGAAGCGGGTGTCGTCTCCATGGAACCGCACAAGTACCTTCATAACCTGCTGGCCATGCCGGGTGTCCTTGTGATGCTGCTCGCAGGTGTGGTCCTGGTGCTGGCAGGCATCTGGACGGGAGGTTTCACAAAATCCGGAAAGGGTATTTGGACAGCCGGACCGGGGACTGTGCTGGTGGTGATGTCGGTGTTTTTCCTGGCCGGGTTCCACGGAACGGCCTACTACCCGTCCTGCACCGACCTGCAGAGTTCCCTCACCCTGCAGAACAGCTGCTCCAGCCAGTTCACCCTGACCGTAATGTTCTGGGTATCCCTGCTCATCCCCTTCGTACTTGCCTACATCATCTACGCCTGGCGCGCCATGGACCGCAAGTCCATCACCCGCGAGGAAATTGAGACCACCGAGCACAAATACTAGCATGTCGCACCCGAAATTCATCCTCGTATCCAGGCCGGAGACTCCGCTCATCGGCACCTTCGTCTATGGGATGGTGGGGCAGCATAAGGAACTGGTAGAAGGTTATGTCAAAGTGCATGGCGGAGGCTGGTACCTGAAGGACGATGTCCACAAAACCATCACCCTCTACGGCAGTTCCGGGGACTATGGAGAGCCACGGCTGGCCTTCCTCAACCGAATCCCCAGGGAACTGAGAGACTACACCTTCCTCTATACCCCCGTCGTAAACCTTCCCGGCAACCCGCTGGACCTCTCCGATGTCGAATGGTTCTGAGGGCGGGAATCAGAAAGTGATCAGCCGCAGGGAGGGATTTGCGACCGGGTATTGCAAACGAGCGGCATTTGTGTTACCTTTGTGAGAACCACATGTTTTTGTTATGCTAAAACATATCTTATCTACCCTGTCCGCCATGCTGCTTCTGCCCCTGGCCGTCCTGGGCCAGCAGAATATCGGCCGGAAAGCGGAAACGGTATGTTCCCCACAGGTGAACCCTGACGGCTCCGTCACTTTCCGTCTCTACGCCCCCAAGGCGCATAATGTGCTTGTGCTGGGGGACTGGATAAACGGAACGGCGGCCCTGAAGGAAGGCGACGGCGGAGTATGGGAATATACCACGGCCCCCCTTCCGTCGGAACTCTACACCTACCGTTTCAGCGTGGACGGACTCATCGGCCTGGATCCGGGGAATCCCTTCACCTTGAGGGATGTCGGGACCACGTTCAGTTATTTCTATGTGGACGGAGACAAGGCTTCCTACTATATGGTGCAGGACGTCCCGCACGGAAGCGTGGAGCAGTTGTGGTATCACAGTGCAGCCACGGGGAAAGACCGCAGGCTCAGCGTCTATCTGCCTGCGGCATACGACGGCAAGAAGAAGTTCCCCGTGCTGTATCTTCTTCACGGCAGCGGCGGTGATGAAACGGCCTGGCTGGAACTGGGGAAGACCGTTCGTATCATGGACAACCTTATCGCAAAGGGCGAGGCTGTTCCCATGATTGTGGTGATGCCCAACGGAAACATCGGCGCGCAGGCAGCCCCCGGCGAGACGCCGGACAATCTGGCCTTCCGTCCCGTCATGTCGAACCAGATTCCCAGCAATTACAAAAACGGAACGTACGAAGCTTCCTTCGGGGAAATTGTCTCTTTCATCGACGGCCGATACAAGACCGTTCGCAATCGCCAGTCAAGGGCCGTCGCAGGCCTCTCCATGGGTGGTTTCCATTCCCTGTACATCTCCCTGAACCATCCGGACCTCTTTTCGTGGACCGGCCTCTTCTCTGCCGGCCTGGTGCCCCAGTTCACTTCGGACCTGGAGGTCTATGACCAGCGCGAAGCCAAACTCAAGCAGTACGGGAAGAAGGGCTGCAACCTGTTCTGGATTGCTATCGGCCGGGAAGATTTTCTCTACGAGGTCAACAAGGACTTCCGCGAGGAACTGGACGCCCTTGGCTTCCCTTACGAGTACTACGAGTCGGCCCGCGGCCATCTCTGGTGCAACTGGCGCCAGTACCTCCTTCTGTTCGCACCCCGCCTGTTCAAATAAAAGAATAGACCCTTACATTATTTTTTCCTTGATGCGTTCAATCAGGTCTCTTGTTTTTTCTATGAGCGGAGCCATTTCGTCTTCGCTGGACTGATATACCAGATTGTAGTCGCTTTTTTCCCGGAGGTCCTGTAGTTTGGCATAAAGGCGGCCGTCATCGGCAGAGAAAATGCCCGGAATGACATACTTCTGACCGAACATTAGACCGGCACCCTTGTGGCTGCGGACTTCGATGTGGTCGTGGATTAACAGGGCCGATACGGCATGGAATGCAGCTTAAAAGATTCGGTTGGCGACAACGTCCCAGATTCCGAGTGCCGCAATGGCATTGGCCGAATCTACAAGGATGAGGATGTCCCAGTCTGAATCCGAGCGGGCTTCTCCGCGGGGCAAATTGAGCCGTTTTTGCCCCTGGGATGCAGTCTTTGGAGCCTGCGCGGGGCAAATTGAACTGTTTTTGCCCCTGGGGTGCAGTCTTTGGGGCCTCCGCGGGGCAAATTGAACTGTTTTTGCCCCTGGGTGTCAGTCTTTGGGGCCTCCGCGGGGCAAATTGAGCCGATATAGATCCCGCCCGTGAATGGATAGGGGTTAAGGGGGCTTAATCTCTTACCATCCTTATACACAGCAAACCCCGCCGTCCGCTCCTTAGGGTAATGCCGCCGTCATACAAAAAAGTGATACACCGTTGCCGATTGTATCACATGATCAGTTTGTGTTAAAGCGTCTATGGTGTCGTATCTGTACTGTCCTTTACTAATCTAAACTTTCTCGAGGCGGTCGATAAGGTATGATTGACTATTCTCAGGCGAAGGATAAGCTTGTAATAGACGGGATTGTCTTCGCTCCACCATTGTGGTTGTGCGATTGTCAATTCTTGTCTTGAAAAAGCAGAAGGGTCGCCATATTTGCCAAGGTCCTGGGTTCGTTTTTCAACTAGTTTCCCTTGTGGGTCGTAGACCTCATAGATCATAGTATAGCCGCTATCGTGGGTGATAGAGTATCCCGTTGACCTGTCGGGAAGTATGAGGTCAACACCTTCGAGTCCTTTTGCGTTTGCATCGACATATGCCTCAACATAGACATCCCTGATATTCCCGCGGGTAATGACGATGGAACTCTCATCGATGGTAGAGTCATCATTCATACAACCTAATAAACCCGCGAGACAAAAAACGGCAAGAAGGAACTTCTTCATATTGTGAATTCTATCTTGATTGTGACACCCTCTTCGAAAATTAAAGATATACAATCAATTCCATAATTCCAACGGCATCTTGTACTTTCCAGCGTTATCGCCTAAGCCGGCGTTTATTCAGCAAGAGCCTTCCGTCCGGTTCGATGGTATAGGAAGATTGAAGGAAGGCACAGACGTTCTTATCGGACAGTGGAGCCATGAATTTGTCCACAGCAATCTTGTATGCCTCCTTGTCTTTTGACAAATCGGCGGTATCAACGAATCTTCCGACGGTTTGATCATCCTGCTCGCCAAGGGACGCGACGCTGATCAAACAGTTCCGTCCCTCATAATACCCGATGAAATTCACCTCGGGATTCCCGAACTCTTCATCATACAATGGCATTGGTCCGCCGAGAACATAGACGGAATCCACATCTCCACGGAAATCAAACCAGACACCGGCACCAAGCAGCGAATCCGGAAAGAAGTATTCTCCTTGTTCTTTATCAAAGTCAATCGTTTCAAAAACCGCGTTCGTTAATTCGGGCTGAAAGGAATAGCCAAGCCTCCCTGATCTTTCGACCATACGAAGAAACGCTCTGGACTCGTCATCAAACCAATAGTCATGGGGGTGAGGACCGTAGACGTGTTCGTCGATAAAGCGGAACAGGTCGGGGTTGTCTTTCATGAACTTGCCATTGACATCGAAGGGTGATTTATCCTTCCCATGGTCACGTAAAATAGCCGTTCCCCAATTCTCCCCAAACGCGACGAACAACGAGTCTCCGGTTTTCGTTGCCAAGACGGCTGCCGATCGCATGTCCATGCTTTTGACCGTCCGGTCCGGTGTCAAGCCGTTGACCATCGTCGTGAATTCCCGGATGAAGTCTCTGTCCACGATAAGGGTATCCCGGTACCCACTTTTCACGGTTTGGAAAGAGACGATGGCTTTTAGCGTCTCTATATTCTTGGGCATAGCGTAGAAGGTGATGCTTTCGACTTGCTCGGGAGGGATTCCTTTCTTATGTCCACAAGAGATCAACAAGAAAGGGAACAAGGAAAAAGTGATGACCAGGGCGAGATGTCTCATGTCTTGATAGATTGGCGGTTGAAATGCTACAAAAAATACACCGTTCGTTTCCATGCTGGCCGGCGAAAAGAAAAAGGACGGCTATTCGCAAAATTAGGTTGGATTTAAGTTATTGTCGGCCCAGTGAAAGGAAGGCAACCCCTAGGAACCGCTTTCGTATGCGATCAGAGAGTTACGCGTACTGATACCGGCCGCTAAGCAGGAAACACTTTATTCTTCATTTCCAGTACAACATCGGAAAGATGGTCGTCCATAATTACAAAACGATAACGATCCATAGAATATGCAGGTTGACCAGGAGCCTGAGGGTTGTAGGTTGGATAGGTGAAACTGGAACAAAGTAAGTATCCATTACCGGAATCTTCATGCCAGCCCCAGTCTATATGTTCGCCCCAGAGCCATAGGTTATTCATCACAAAAGACTCTTGTGGCCGCCCATCCTTTATTATCATACAGTATGTGGAGAAACTGTCATCATATCCATGACCAAACCCATGGCTAAACAAAACTGCGAATTCAATACCTTGTCTTTCAAACAGTATGTATTCCGCAGACAGTTTATGTTGAAGAAAGTACTGAATCAGGAGAAGATTCCCGGATTGATCTAAGTGATAGGCTGTATAGTCTCCACTCCTGAAACGCCCCGGAGTGTCATATAGTGGAAGTGATGCATCTTTGTCTCTGAGGGACGGGGAAAAGAATGGAGACAACGGTCCTAATCCATTTACGTGCTTTGAATAGCGTATCTTTTCGGTTTGGGTCAATGCTTTATCAACCAGTTCTTCCTGATTCTGTATGGCATAATTGATGGCATCCTGAGTAGTATTCCGGATATCATCAAAATAGTTCTTATTAGGACAGAATTCCATCAAAGCATCTCCTATTTAACTGCAAGTTACTGATTCTTTCCTTACAGAACAAATTTGAATCCAATCCCAAATTCCGGATAATTACGTTCCAACCGCAGATTGCAATTGACGTTATTTCACCAAGAAGGAGAGAGTAGGTCAAATCCAACCAACCCTCTCCTTTCAGAGACAGTGACTATTACGATATTTTCAACCTAAAATTTCGGATAGCCTTATTTTTTCCTTGATGCGTTCAATCAGGTCTCTTGTTTTTTCTATGAGCGGAGCCATTTCGTCTTCGCTGGACTGGTATACCAGATTGTAGTCGCTTTTTTCCCGGAGGTCCTGTAGTTTGGCATAAAGGCGGCCGTCATCGGCAGAGAAAATGCCCGGAATGACATACTTCTGGCCGAACATCAGACCGGCACCCTTGTGGCTGCGGACTTCGATGTGGTCGTGGATTAGCAGGGCCGACACGGCATGGAATGCAGCTTAAAAGATTCGGTTGGCGACAACATCCCAGATTCCGAGTGCCGCAACGGCATTGGCCGAATCTACAAGGATGAGGATGTCCCAGTCTGAATCCGAGCGGGCTTCTCCGCGGGACAAATTGAGCCGTTTTTGCCCCTGGGATGCAGTCTTTGGGGCCTCCGCGGGGCAAATTGAGCCGTTTTTGCCCCTGGGATGCAGTCTTTGGAGCCTGCGCGGGGCAAATTGAACTGTTTTTGCCCCTGAGGTGCAGTCTTTGGGGCCTGTGCGGGGCAAATTGAGCCGTTTTTGCCCCTGGGGTGCAGTCTTTGGGGCCTCCGCGGGGCAAATTGAACTGTTTTTGCCCCTGGGATGCAGTCTTTGTGGCCTCCGCGGGGCAAATTGAGCCAAATTGCAAATCGGGTTTTTGCATTGAGCCGGGATACCGGTCATGTAGACAAAAAAAAGAGACGCAGCGTAGTGCATCTCTTGGAGCGGAAAACGAGACTCGAACTCGCGACCCCGACCTTGGCAAGGTCGTGCTCTACCAACTGAGCTATTTCCGCAGTGTTGTAATGAACGTTCCCGTTTGGGATTACAAAGGTACGTCTTTTTTCTGAACTTGCAAATTTTTTACATACTTTTTTGTAAATTTGTCGTAGAATGATTCCATAAAAAACATATTATGAAAAAATTTGCTACCATCCTCCTCTGCTGCACGCTGATCGCCGGTTGCGGCATTTCCAACACGGGCAAAGGTTCTCTCATCGGCACGGGAGCCGGTGCCGCCCTGGGAGCCGGACTCGGCTATCTGATTGGAGGTGACGGCCGAGGTGCCGCCATCGGTGCCGCCATCGGCACGGCTGTCGGCGCCGGCAGCGGAGCCCTGATCGGCCGCCAGATGGACAAAAAGGCCGCCGAACTGGCCGCCGCCATGGAAGAGGCCCAGGTGGAAACGGTCACCGACGTGAACGGCCTGGAAGCCATCAAGGTAACCCTGGACAACGGCATCCTCTTCGACTTCAACAAGTCGTCCCTGAAACCGGAGGCCAAGGCCCAGTTGGACAAGTTCGCCGCCGAGATGGCCGACATGGCCGACACCAACATCAATGTTTACGGCCACACGGACAACGTGGGAACCGCCGCCGCCAACAAGAAAGTCTCTGACCAGCGGGCCAACACCGTAGCCAAATACCTGAGCACCAAGGGTATCGCCAAAGACCGCATTGTGGCCGAAGGCCTCTCCTTCGACTTCCCCGTGGCCGAAAACGACACCGAAGCCGGACGCGCCCAGAACCGTCGCGTGGAAATCTACATCTCCGCCAACGAGAACATGGTGAAAGCCGCCGAGGCCGGTACCCTTAAATAGTTTTGAGCCGGAGGATGCGGCGGACGCTTTCATCGATGCGTTCTTCGCTCAGACGTCCTTCCTTCACGGCAGTCAAGACCGCCTCGAAACAGGCCGGATAATCCTTCACGCAAAGGAGAATGTCCACCCCGGCCTCCAACGCCAGGACACAGGCTTCCGGCACGGAATACTGGCGGGTGATGGCCCCCATCTCCAGAGCATCGGTGATGATGACGCCCTTGAAGCCCAGTTCGTCCCGGAGTTTTTCCCGGAGGATGGCCGGCGAAAGGGTGGAAGGGACGTCCGAACCCGTCACGGCCGGGGCCGATATATGCGCCGTCATCACCAGCGGAGCACCGGCGCGGATGCCGGCTTTGAAAGGAATCATCTCGCAGGCGGCCATTTCCTCCCATGTCTTGCCGCTTACGGCATAGCCGAAGTGAGTGTCGGCCTGGGTGTCCCCGTGACCGGGGAAATGCTTCAGGCAGCCCAGGACGCCCGCTTTCCGGAGGCCCTTGACATAGGCCTTCACCTTTTTCGCCGCGTCTTTCGGATTGTCCGAGAAGGCACGGTTGCCGATGACGATGTTTTCCGGATTGGTGTTGACGTCGGCCACGGGGGCGAAGTCGATGTCAAAACCCAGCCGTTTGAGGTACGAGCCGATGGTAAAGGCCGCGTCCTTCACTTCGCCCGGGGTCCGGAAGGCGGCCATGCTCTCGTATTTGGGCAGGCCGAAGGCCGGATTATTGGCCAGCCGCGCCACACGGCCCCCTTCCTCGTCCACGCACAGGAGCGGAGCGCCGGGAAGGTCCCGGATGTCCTCCACGAAATCGGCCAACTGGTCGGGGTCCTTGATGTTGTGCGCAAAGAGCACCACGCCGCCCACGGGATACCGGGCCGCCGTCTCTTTCATGCGCCCGTTCACCTCCTGCAGGTGGATTTCGGGCAGTTCGGCCGATGTGGAATACACGATGTCGGGGTCCAGCGACTCCGGACGGATGCAGAAAAGCTGCCCGACCTTTTCACGGAGCGTCATCTGCGAAAGTTCCTGCTCGATGACGGCGGCTTCCCGGCTGCAGGAAGCGAAGAGGGCGCCGGCCAGCGCCAGCGCCCCCATTCCTAAACATTTTCTCATACTTTTCATTAAAGTTCCCAAGCCAGGGCCGATGCGCCCAGGATGGCGGCATCCGACTCTTTCAGCGAAGAGAAGACAAGCTGGACCTTACCGCGCCAGAGCGGAATCACGTTCTCGTTCATGGCCTCGAGAATCGGCTTCTCCAGGAATTCGCGGGCACGGGCCAGACCGCCGAAGAGGACGATGGCTTCCGGGGAGGAGAACTCGATGAAGTCGGCAAACTTTTCGCCCAGGATGCGGCCGGTGAAATCAAACACGCGAAGGGACAGTTTGTCCCCTTCCTTGGCGGCCTCGTACACATCCTTGGACTTGATGTTGTCCAGGCTGCGCAGCAGGGAAGGCTCATCGCTGAACTCCAGCCATTCGCGGGCCGTACGGGCGACGCCGGTGGCGCTGGCATAGGTTTCCAGGCAGCCATGCTTGCCGCAGTTGCAGGCGCGGCCGTTGTGGCGCACGGCGCAGGTGTGACCCAGTTCTCCGGCGAAACCGTCATGACCGTAAACCACTTCACCGTTGATGACGATGCCGGAGCCCACACCGGTTCCGAGGGTGATCATGATGAAGTTCTTCATACCGCGGGCGGCGCCGTAGGTCATTTCTCCCATGGCGGCGGCGTTGGCGTCGTTGGTAAGGGACACCGGAATGCCGTTCATCTGCTCCTGGAGCATCTTGGCAAAGGGAATATTGCCGCTCTTGGCCCAAAGGAGGTTCACGGCGTTTTCCACCACGCCGGTATAGAAGTTACCGTTGGGGATGCCCACGCCGATGCCGCGGATGCGGTCTTCGGCCTTGCTTTCCGCGATGATGCGGTTCAGGGCATCTGCCAGGGAGGCGACAAACTCGTCGGCGTTGCTGGTGTTTTCAGAACTGATTACGGTTTGGGCAACGATGTTGCCACGGGCGTCAACCACGCCGCATTTGGAGGTCTGACCGCCTACGTCAATACCGATTACTAAGTCTTTTGCCATAATGTCTTATGCTTTTTTCACTTTGGAGCCGATGGCGGCGAAGTACAGGATGAAGGCTACGCAGGCGACCAGGAGCCAGTAACTGGGAAGGTAACCGGCAGCGTCGGCAATGGCGTTCTGGACCAGCGGAACGATACCGCCGCCCACGACCATGGCCATGAAGATACCGGAAGCCTGGTTAGTGGAGGCGCCCAGGCCCTCGCAGGCGAGGTCGAAGATGGTGCCCCACATCACAGAGGTGCACAGGCCGCAGAGGACCAGCAGCAAGGCCGCGATGGGAACCTGGACCATGCCGAAACTCTGACCCTTGAACACGGGCATGGAAACCATGGAGGAGTTGCCCAGGATGATGGCCAGGACAATGAGGATCAGTGCCACGGCGGAAACGCAGGTGAGTTGGGTGCGGGCGCTGACCTTACCGGAAATCACGGAGGAGGTGAGACGTCCCACGAGCATCAGGAACCAATAGGTGCCGGCCACGAAGCCGGCGATGGCGACGGCGGTGGAAGGATCCATTCCGGCGCCCTTGACAGGGTCGGAGAGGTAGAAGTTGAGGGTACCGGGGATACCGACCTCGACGCCCACATATACGAAGATGGCGATGACGCCCAGCACAAAGTGCTTGAACTTCATGGGGCTCACGGCATGCTCGGAATCACGGACGGCCTCGGGGTCTTCAATCTTCACGAAGGACAGGACGATGAAAGCGAAGGCAAACACGCCCATGGCCAGGAACAGCACCGGGTTCACGTCGGTAATGAGGGTGTTCTTGGTGAGGGTGCCGATCAGGGCGCCCACCAGCATGGGAGTGAGGGTACCCATCAGGGAGTTGAAGGAGCCGCCGATCTGGATGTACTGGTTGGAACGCTTGCCGCCAAGGAGCTTGAGCATCGGGTTCACCACGGTATTGAGCATACACATGGAGAAGCCGGCCACGAATGCACCCAGCAGATAGACGAAGAAGTTGGCAGGAAGACCGGCCAGGGTGCCGCCTACGCCCACGATACCGGACAGGAACTGGATGAATACACCCAGGAAGCCCACGGCGATGGCGATGAGGGCGGTTTTCTTGTAACCGTACTTGGTGAGCATCTTGCCGGCCGGAATGCCCATGATGGCATAGGCCAGGAAGTTCATCATGTTGCCCATCATTCCCCAGAAGTTGGAACCCTCGATACCGGGTTGCATTTTCCAGATGTTGCCGATGGGGGCTGCCAGATTGGTCACGAATGAAATCATTCCGAACAGGAAGATCATCGCGATGATGGCAATAATGTTGCTGTCAGATTTTTTTGCCATTGTTTTTTGTTTTATTTGTTAGAAATTATTTGGCTTTTAACCCTCAAATATAACAAATATTTTTCTATTGGCCTTGCACATAATGAAAAAAGTGCCCGTGGGGCACTTATTTCGATTTGCGGGCGATGAGGGCTTCGTACCGGTCCAGCACTTCCCCCACGATGTCCTCCCAGGACCGGACAATGCTGCGGGAGGCGGCGAGGCCCACCCTTCGCACCCGGTCCCTGTCGGCCATGAGACTTCGCACTTTGGCGGTGAATTCTTCCAGCGAACCGCCGGAGAGGAAGCCGTTCTCCCCGTCCCGCAGGATGGTGGCGGCGGTGGAGCCTTTCACCATGACGGCGGGCGTATGGAGGGCCGCCGCCTCACGGACCACCAGCGGGGCATTGTCATACAGCGACGGGAAGAGGAAAAGGTCGGCCGCGGCGTAGTACTTCACGATGGAAGGACGGTCCGTTAGGACGCCGACAAAGGTTACTTTGCTGTCCAGCCCCTTTTCGTGTACGAGGGCTTTCATCTGTTCGGCCGCGTAGCCGGTGCCCACGAAGAACATCTTGAAAGGCAGGTCTTTCAGCTTCTCCAGGGCGTCGATGATCAGGCGCGTGTTCTTCTGCCAGATGTGTTGGCCGACAAACAGGAGGACGAATTCGTCCGGGGCTATGCCGAGGTCTTTCCGGGCATCGGCAAAAAAGGACTCGGGATAATCGGCCACCAGGTCGGAGCCGTTTTCCACCACCTCCAGGGGGCCCTTGTAGCCATATTCGCGGATCACGTCGATGACGGATTCCTGCGGGACCCACACCTCGTCGGCCCGGTTGAAGAAATCTACCACCACCTTGATCATCTGGTCCACCACCATATCCACGGGGATTTCCTTTTTGAAGTCGTCCCGGAACTTGGAATGGAAGGTGGCCACCAGCGGGATTTTCTGCGACTTGGCCACCTGGGAGGCCAGGAAACCCGTCGTGAAGGGAGAATGGGCGTGGATGATTTTGAACTCCCGCTGGAGGAGTTTCATGCTGAACACCGGATCAATCTGCGGGATGCCGGTCACATAGGGCTTGCGGCCGGGCACGGGAATCGACATGAAATCCAGTACCGTGTAGTCATAGTCATTATAGTGGGCGTTGTTTTTGTGCGGCGTTACGACGGTAACGTTTCCCACTTTCTTCTGCATCCAATAGGCGTAGTTCTGCATGCACACGGAAACGCCGTCCATGATGGGAGGAAAGGAGTCACAAAAAAGGCCGATCTGACGATCCATAGTCATTTGATTTAGTTAAGAAATGCCCGACTGGCAGGGCCAGCAGGGCATTTTCCGTTCTGTATAAGAAAACTTACTCGGCAGCAGGGGCTTCGGCGGCAGGAGCCTCGGCGGCTTCGGCCTTCTTGGCGCGGCTGCGGCGGGTGGTCTTCTTGGCCTCTTTCTTACCAGAAGCAAGGGCGGCTTCGTTGAAGTCCACAAACTCTACGAGAACCATTTCGGAAGCGTCACCCTGGCGGAAACCGGTGTGGAGGATACGGAGGTATCCACCGGGACGGTCGGCCACCTTGGGGGCGATGGTGCGGAAGAGTTCGGCCGTTGCCTCTTTGTCTTTCAGATAACTGAAGACGATGCGGCGGGAATGAGTGGTGTCTTCTTTGGACTTGGTGATAAGCGGCTCTACATAGGGCTTGAGAGCCTTGGCCTTGGCCTCGGTGGTGGTGATCCTCTTCTTCAGGATGAGGGAGGATGCCATGTTGGCGAGCATAGCCTTGCGGTGACCGCTCTTACGACCAAGATGATTGACTGCTCTATTGTGTCTCATTGTTAAACGATCTTTTTCTTAGGTTCAATATTGTACTTGGTGACATCCATTCCGAAGGAAAGTTTCATCTTCTCCACCAGGAGGTCGATCTCGTTGAGGGACTTGCGGCCGAAGTTGCGGAACTTCATGAGTTCGTTGCGGCTGTAGGAAACAAGGTCGGCAAACGTGTCGATATCGGCGGCTTTCAAGCAGTTGAAGGCTCTCACGGAGAGGCCCATGTCGGAAAGCTTGGTGAGAAGGAGATGACGCATTCTCAGGGACTCCTCGTCAAGTTCCTTGCTGTCGGTTTCCACGGAAGATTCGATGGCGATCTTCTTGTCGTCGGTAAAGAGCTTGAAATGGTAGATGAGGATGTTGGCTGCGTCCTGCAGGGCGACCTCCGGGGAGATGGAACCATCGGTAACGATTTCAAGGTTCAGCTTCTCGTAGTCGGTCTTCTGTTCCACGCGGTAGTTTTCCACGTTCCAGTTGACTTTACGGATGGGCGTGTAGATGGCGTCCACGGGAATGGTTCCGATGGGCGTATTCTCATCGCGGAGTTCCTCGGCGGGAACGAAACCGCGACCCTTGGTGATGGTCAGGGAAATGGTAATCTTGACGGAGGGCTCCAGCGTGCAGATATGCAACTCGGGATTCAACACCTTGAAAGAAGACAATCCTTTGGAGATGTCCTCAGCGGTAAACTCCTGTTTTCCGCTGATTGTAATGTTCGCCACCTCGGAGTCAACAGTTTCCACCATCCTGCGGAAGCGGACCTGCTTCAGGTTGAGGATGATGTCCTGCATTCCCTCGATCACGCCGGGGATGGTCTGGAACTCGTCCTGAACACCCGCGATCTGAATCTGAGAGATAGCGAAACCTTCGAGCGAGGCGAGAAGGATGCGGCGGAGGGCGTTGCCGATGGTCTGTCCGTAGCCAGGCTCAAGCGGTCTGAACTCGAAACGGCCCACGGTCTCGGTGCCTTCGAGCATGATCACCTTGTCCGGTTTCTGAAATGCTAAGATTGCCATAATTTTTGCGGTGTTAAATTCTATTACTTGGAGTAGAGGTCGACGATGAGCTGCTCGTTGATGTTCTCGGGCACTTCTTCGCGGGCGGGAACATTGAGGAACTTACCGGTGAGGTTGGCGGCATCGAACTCCAGCCAGGAATACTTGGTAGCGGAGGCTACGCTGTTCTGGATGACTTCGAGGCTCTTGGAACGCTCACGGACAGCGATCACCTGACCGGGCTTCACCTGGCAGGACGGGATGTTGCAGATGACGCCATCCAGGGTGATGTGACGGTGGAGGACCAGCTGACGGGCGGCGGCGCGGGTGGGAGCGATACCCAGACGGTACACCAGGTTGTCCAGGCGGGCTTCCAGAAGGAGGACCAGGTTTTCACCGGTCTGACCCTTCATGCGGGCTGCACGGGCGTAGGTGTTACGGAACTGACGCTCCAGGACACCGTACATGTATTTGACTTTCTGCTTCTCCTTGAGCTGGGTGCCGTATTCTTTCTGCTTCTTGCGCTTGGCAGCGAGACCGTGCTGTCCCGGAGGAGTGTTTCTCTTTTCGAAGGTCTTGTCAGGGCCATAAATGGGCTCGCCGAACTTACGGGCGATGCGAGTGGTAGGACCAGTATATCTTGCCATAGTTCTTCTTGGTTAAAATTAAACTTTACGGCGGCCCTTAGGACGGCAACCATTGTGCGGCATGGGGGTGACGTCGATGATCTCGGTGACCACGATACCTGCATTGTTGATGGTACGGATGGCGCTCTCACGACCGGCACCCGGGCCCTTAACATAGCACTTGACTTTTCTCAGACCAGCGTCGAAAGCGGTCTTGGACGCATCTTCTGCGGCCATCTGGGCGGCATACGGAGTGTTCTTCTTGGAACCACGGAAACCGCACTTGCCGGCGGAGGACCAGCTGATCACCTGACCCTGGGCATTGCACAGGGAAACGATGACGTTGTTGAAGGTCGAGGAGATATGGGCCTGGCCATAAGCTTCAACCTTGACAACTCTTTTCTTGGTAGTTGTAGTTTTCTTTGCCATAACTTCTCAGACTTTACTTGGTTGCTTTCTTCTTGTTGGCAACGGTCTTCTTCTTACCCTTGCGGGTACGGGCGTTGTTCTTGGTGCTCTGGCCGCGGACAGGGAGACCTGCGCGGTGACGGATGCCACGATAGCAACCGATATCCATGAGGCGCTTGATGTCCATCTGGACAGAAGAACGGAGTTCACCCTCAATCTTGTATTCGTTGTTGATGAGGGCACGGATAGCGGCGATCTGCTCGTCGTTCCAGTCTCCGACTTTGATAGTGCGGTCGATGCCACAGGTGTCCAGAATCTTCCGGGCGCTGCTGCGGCCGATTCCGAAGATATAGGTGAGGCCTATTTCTCCGTGTTTGTTGTTCGGTAAATCAACACCGGCTATTCTTGCCATATTCTATCTGTACTTTTATTAGTTACACTTATTAACCCTGGCGCATCTTGAACTTGGGGTTCTTCTTGCAGATAACGTACAGGCGGCCTTTACGCCGGACAATCTTGCAGTCTTCGCTGCGTTTCTTGATGGAGGTCTTGACTTTCATCGTTATCTAGTTTTTATTTGTATC
>Ga0247608_10001452_pt1 | contig 32848 bp, 44 predicted proteins | sample 176DNAGHGlowgp2_FD_193490 | JGI IMG/M metagenome (GOLD analysis project Ga0247608, IMG submission 193490) | Sheep rumen microbial communities from Palmerston North, Manawatu-Wanganui, New Zealand - 1766 DNA GHGlow gp2 | ecosystem: Host-associated > Mammals > Digestive system > Stomach > Rumen ...
GGAAACTAGAACATCTGCCGACACCAAAACTCTCGACAGCCTGAGTGATAAGGACGAGCGACCCGTGGACGGGAGGGCAACTAGCAAGCCCTCCCGCACCACACCGCCGCAGAACTCATACGGCGAATTTAACAATGTCCGAATGACTACCGCCGAGTTCGAGAAATTGGTGCAGGCGGTGGGTGCTGAACGTGCGAACGCGCTCATCGAGGAATTATCCTCGTACCTGGCGAGCAGCGGGAAGCGATACAAGAGCCACTATGCCACGTTGCTTAATTGGGGCAGGCGCAAGGACAAGGAAGGCGAAAAGAACGCCGACAACGCGCCCAAATCGTTCAAGCAGCAAGACCTCGATCGTCAAGCGAAGATGGTGCGCGATTACTACTCCAATTTCACGAAGGTGGTATAAGATGCAGGATAGAGTCAATGAACTAGCGAAAGCCCTGCGCCTGAATGTCATCAAGACGCTCGTGCAGCTCGACCACATGAAGCATAACCGGGAACTCACGCCGGAGCATCTCGCGTTCATGATTCTCGAGATTGACAAGTTGCCAATCACGACGCGCAGAATGGCCGAAGCATTCCGAGACGCGCACAAGATGCACGAGGACAAGAATATGGCTCCTCACGCCGTAAGCGTGGGCGATTTGGAGTGGTGTGTCAACTACTTCGCCAACTACTTTTCGCCGTCCTACGGATGGCTCCCGAAGCCAGAGGACAAGGAACTGCGCGCCCTGCCGGAGTTCGTGGAACTTGACAACATATACAAGAGTATGCAGAAGGTCATCGCGCCGAAAGAAACCAAGTGCGACAATGATGCCGTCAAGATGGTAGCGGAGGGCATCAAATGCTAGACATAAAAACACTCAACCGTAACCGCACCATTTCGCTCTATTGTATGCTTACGGGCAGCTACGAGAAATTCTGCGAAGCGACAAAACTCTCGTTCAAGGGTTCGGGCGATGGTCGCCATGCCGTCTACGAGAACGCTGGCGAAGCAAACGATTTTCTCTCGTACATCACGCCTGCGGTCGAGAGGTTCTGCGAGGGCGCGTGCGTTAATACGCGCACCTGGAATCGCGGGAACGCGTACCGCAACGGATGCAGCCCGGACAACTACCCACATCCCATCGCCGTCGCCATCGCGATAAAGCATCGCAGAGGTGCCGTGAAGGAATCGCTCAAGAGAGTCGGATGCGAAGATGTCGAAGCAGAGATTAGGCGCGTGTATGCCTTGATGAAGATTCACAACATGGTGGAGGAATAATGACCGACGAATACAAAAGTTTAAAATCCCGCAGCACCTTCACCGTCACCGGCGACCGCGAACGCGCCTTCATCACCTGCTCCGGCGAGGCGGCATCCAACCCGAAGGTGCAGGCGGAGATTCTTCGCATCCGCAAGGGTGGCTGCGACTTCGCCACCGCAGCGTGGACGGCGCGGATGCTTGCAAGAACTTACTAATCAAGCGAGGAAAAAATGAACGACAACGAACTCCACTTCCAGCGCGAACGCGCACAAGACGGCATCCACGACGGCGAAATCGTCATCAACGAATACAAGCCGCAGGCACACATGACTTTGGGTGAGATGGCTCTCGCGGTCGCGCTCCCCTTCGGCCTGCTCTTTTTCTACGCCCTCGTGGGCGCATTGGAGGGCTAGATGACACATCGTGACCTTGAAATACTTATTGACTGCGTAGAGGACGCACAGCGCACGAAAAAGGCCGCTGCCGAGGTAATCGCAGACCTCATCGTGGAAGGCAAGATGCCGACAGAGACCCAGGTGCGCGCCTACTGCATCGCACGACTCGGAGTCCAGAGCACGATGCGTGATTTGGAAAACTGCATGGAAATCGCCGCCATCGACGCGGCAGAGGAGGCTTAAATGGAACAAAGAAAACTCACTAACTCGATGCGCAGCAAGTTCAACGCCTGCCACCGCGCCTACAAAATCGCCTACGTGGACTTGATTAGACCCGCGAAGGCATCGGATGCTCTCTCCTTCGGGACGGCGATGCACGCGCTCCTTGAGGCTTATTGGGGCGGCCAGGAGACGATGGTGCTCACGGGAGACGATTACACCGACGTGACGCTCCGCTGCCTCTTCGAGGGCTACAAGGCCAAGTGGGAAGCAAGCGATGCCGAACGCTACGAACGCGTCGGCGCGGAGTTCGGCTTCGAGGCTCCATTGATGAACCCGGAGACGGGTGGCGTGAGCAAGACGTGGGTGCTCGCGGGCAAGATTGATGCCATCGCGAAGGACAAGGCCACCGGCAAGCACATCATCGTCGAACACAAGACCACATCGCAGGACATCGGACCCGGTTCTGACTACTGGAAGAAGCTCCCGATCGACGGGCAGGTGTCCGGCTACTACGTTGGCGCATCCACCCTCGGATACGATGTGGACGTGTGCCTCTATGACGTAATCCGCAAGCCGACGATTCGCCCGTACAAGGCTACGCCAGAAGAAAACCGCAAGTACAAGAAGGATGGCACGCTCTACGCTGGGCAGCACGAACACGACGAGGACCCGCACGAATGGGAAGCAAGGCTGATGGCGGACATCGCGGAACGTCCCGACTACTACTTCCAGCGCGTCGAGGTGGTGCGCAGCGAAAGCGACCTCTCCGACTACTTGTTCGATATGTGGGCCGTGGGTCGTGAAATCGCGGATGCCGAACGCATCGGACGCTGGAGCCGCAATCCGAACGCCTGCTCCATGTACGGGCAATGCGAATACTTCGACGTGTGCACGGGATGCGCGAGCCTTGACGATGTGACGCTGTTCCGCAAGGCCGAAACCCCGAACGAGGAACTTGATAGCAAGTTGGATATGCCAAAAGTGAAAGAAATCTTTGACAAAAAGATTGATGCAATTCGCGATGTGGAATTTAATATCGTGAAAAACCTAACAAAGTGAGGAAAAAAATGAACAACACCCTTCTCTCCAAAATCAAGAAAGGCCCGACCAAGTTGCCGCCGAAGATTATGCTCATCGGCGTGGAAGGCGTGGGCAAGTCCACCGCAGGCGCGTCGATGCCTAACCCCATCTTCGTGTGTGGCGAGTCCGGCCTTGTCGGACCGCAGTTCGACGGCATCCCCAACTTCACGCCCGAATCGTGGAAGGACATCCTCGACTTCTGCGAGGAACTTGCGCAGACTCCGGGCGACTTCCGCACGCTCGTTATCGATACTTTGGACTGGGTCGAGCCTATGCTCTATGCCCACGTGTGTGCCGAGGGAAAACAGAAGAACATCGAGGGCTTCGGGTATGGCAAGGGCTACGTCCTCGCGCAGCAGGAGGCACGCAAGCTGCTCGTCGCGCTCGACAAGGTCAACCGTGCGGGGCTCAACATCCTGCTCCTCTCGCACTCGCAGCTCCGCAAGGTGCAAAACGTGCTGGGCGATGATTACGACCACTTCGAGAGCAAGCTGAACGCGAAGGTGGGCGGCATCTTCAAGGAATGGGCCGACGCGGTTCTTTTCGCCCGTTTCGAGACCTTCGTCGAGAACAAGGACGGCAAGGTCAAGGCATACGGTGGCAGCACACGCGTCGTGGAGACAACGCACTCTGCCGCATGGGATGCAAAGAACCGCTACGGACTCCCCGAGCAGATGCCGCTCGATATGCTCGCCATCCTCTCGGATATGGACGGCAACGGAGGCGACGCGAAGGCGGCAGAAATCGAGCTGCGCGGACTCCTGGAACGTCTGCCGAAGGACAAGGCCGACAAGACGCTCAAGTGGCTCGAGACTCCGCGCTCCGTCGTGGACTTGCAGAAGGTACTCAACAACGTAAAGAACGCAATCAAGGAGGCCGAAAATGGCTAATTACTCCGGCATCATCACTTCCCACGGGCTCGCAGAGTCTAAGAACAACCACACGCCATCGGTCAAGCTGTGCATCAAGGCGACAACGTGCCTCGATGACGGCAATGCCTGCGACAAGACGTTCTACGCGGACTTGTGGCTGACCGACAATAGCGCGCAGAACACCATCAAGACGCTGCGTGACATCGGCTGGCAGGGCATGGACTTCGCCACGCTCAACGACGGCAACGACCTCGAAGGCGTGGAGGTTGAAATCACGACCGAGGTCGAGACCTACGAGGGCAACGACTACGAGAAGGTGCGCTTCGTGAACAAGCCCGGACACTTCGCGAACCGCGGTGTCAAGGCTATGGACGCGAACCAGGCGCGCGCCGTGGTGGCGAAATACAACGCCCTGCTCCGCAACAGCCCCAAGCCTGCAGCGACGGCGCAGAAACCCGCGCAGAAGGCCGGAAGGGTGGACGCAGCGCAGTACGCAAGCCCTGACGAGGATTTGCCCTTCTAGGGCGAGCGACGGGGCTTGACCCGCCCTTGTTTATCCCTACGCCGTGCAGGGTAGTCGCGCAAGCACGGCAACATGGCACACTCGGTTGTCGGTTGGCGGTTTAGTTCATTTTCACCGCCACAAAGTCGCGGTTCGATTCCGCGAGTGCCACTAGCAGGCGAGTGCCTGCGAACGAAGCCCCAGCGCACGGATTCAGCGGTGGACTCCTTCTTTACCGAAGGGGCATTTTGACAATGAGATTCGCTCTATTCGCACGGATTCCAAAGGTCTTGATGGCTCGGAGATAAAGAAGGCGTGAGTTGTCAGTCTCTTATTAGAGAGTTAGCTCTTATTCTCCGCACTGCGAAGGCTACCGGCTAAACCCTACGATAAGTGCAGACGAAACTCAACTTAATGGCGACCAGCGCAAGAAGGTCTATGTCCCCGATTCCGAACGGGCTTGCGTATCGGAAGGAACGGCTAGAATCGTTCCGGCATATTTCGATGATTGGGCGCGGTCACGCACCTCGGTAAAACAACGCCCACAAGTTTAAGACCCGTGCGGGGTGGGAAAACCACAACACTGAATCCCCTTCACACAGCCCCGCGCGGGTCGTCAAGTATGGCATGAACAAACGATTGCCAGAAACCGCAGGGGGACTCCATTGTTTTTTGCGATTAACCTTTTTCCTACTGAATAAGCAACGTACTCGCGAAACTCATGCCCCTGCGGGAGATTTTGAACAAAAGGAAAATGAACAAAAAATGAACAATGAATGGCACAAATACGATATGCACCTTTATCGGGATTCATTCCAGAACTACAAGGTGTACCAAATCCCGAAGGCGCAACTCATAATCGCCGATGTACCTTACAACCTCGGCACGAACGCATACGGCTCCAATCCGTCGTGGTACGTTGACGGCGACAACAGGAACGGAGAGAGCGACAAGGCAGGAAAAAAGTTTTTCAATTCCGAGAACGAATTTAGACCCGCAGAATTCATGCACTTCTGCTCCAAGATGCTCGTAAAGGAGCCGAAGGAAAGCGGGAAGGCTCCCTGCATGATTTTGTTCTGCGAGTTCGAGCAGCAATTCAAGTTCATCGAACTCGGCAAGCAATACGGGCTCCCGAACTACATCAATCTGGTGTTCAGAAAGGACTTCTCCGCGCAAGTGCTGAAAGCGAACATGAAGGTGGTCGGCAACTGCGAATACGGTCTCATTTTCTACCGAAACAAGTTACCGAAATTTAACAACAACGGCAAGATGATTTTCAACTGCATGGACTGGAAACGCGATACCGAAACGCCGAAAATCCACCCGACACAAAAGCCCGTTGAACTACTGCAACGCCTTATAAGCATTTTCTCGGACGAGGGCGAAGTTGTCATCGACCCGTGCTGCGGAAGTGGTAGCACGTTGCTCGCAGCGCAGAAGATGAGCCGCAAGTCGTTCGGGTTCGAGGTTGACAGAAACTTTTTCAACGCGGCAAAAGACAAGGTTCTAGCGAGTTTCGAGCCCGATATGTTCCAGATGTTCAAGTACGAGAACGCACTCATGAATCCGCCATTCGCAGGAGGTAAGGAAAAAGCTGTATGAGAAAAAAAAGTTACAAGACTGTAAACTTGACGAAAATAAACATCGCGCACCGCGAGGCATGCGCGAAGCACCCCAAGTTCTGCGACGACTTCACGGGAGCCCGTGAGTGGTTCATTGTTGACGAGCTGGAGGGCTGGCGCAAGGTCAACAGCGGAGCACCGTACCACGCCGACGCCATCCTCAACGAGGAAATCCTAGAAGCCCTGGAGGCGTACAAGCAGGGCGACCTGAAGCACTGCCTGCAGGAACTGGCCCAGTGCGGAGCGGTAATACTCCGCATGATGCAGTTCGTGCAGGACGAAATGGAGGCATAATATGGCACAAGAAAAGAAGAAACCCGAAGAACAGAAAAAGGAAGAAGCAAAGAAACTGCTCCGTCCGCAGTCGTTCCACGTCAACGTCCGCACCTGCGGAGCGATTGGGAGGCTGTGATGAAGTGCGACGAACTTGAAAAATTTGACGCTGCATCTAACGCCGATTTGTCGGCAGGATACAACCACCGATATGCTTATGAAGCCGACGAAGTGGACGCAGCCATCGCTGAACTCAAGGCTGAGAACGAAAGGCTGAAAAAATGCGAAATATGGATGAAGCAGCACTTTTATTGTGAAGAAGTAATTGCTTGCGAATCTATAAAAAACCGCAGGCTGAAACGTGCGTTGTACAAGGTATGTGATAATTGGGCGGTGTGCGAAATGGACTATTGGCGAAAATGCCTTGAACACTATGAGGACTACTTTAATGTGATAACTGATGAAGATTTGACTGAAGAAAAATGCGAACGTATGATTGATAATTGGAGAAAAGTCGCACATAATTGCCGAGCAAAGGCGGAGGAGTACAAATGACACAAGAAGAACTAAACAAGATCGTCGAACAGCACCAGCACTGGATTCACGAGGACGTTGACGGCTGGGAAGATATGAAGGCCGACTTGCGCTGGGCCAAATTGCGCATGGCCAACTTGAGCGGGGCCGACTTGCGCTGGGCCGACTTGAGCAGGGCCGACTTGAGCGGGGCCGACTTGAGCGGGGCCGACTTGCGCTGGGCCAACTTGAGCGAGGCCGACTTGAGCGATGCCAACTTGAGCGATGCCAACTTGCGCAGGGCCGACTTGAGCAGGGCCGACTTGAGCGGGGCCGACTTGAGCGGGGCCGACGAATTCCGTCTCGGCAAAATCCTCACCGAGCCGCTCACGGGATACAAGAAAACAAATGAAGGCGTGGTCATCACTGCCGAGATTCCCGCAGGCGCGATTGTGTTCTGCATCAACGGCCGCAAGTGCCGTACTAACCGTGCGAAGATTACCGATATGGACGGACACGAAGTCCTGCAATCGCAATACGACAATACCTTCGAGTACCGACTCGGGCAGGAAATCGAAATCAAGGACTTCAACCTTATGTACAACGTAGAATGCGCCAGCGGGTTCCATTTCTTCAGGACTCGCAAGGAAGCGGAGGAATACTGATGAGCGAACTGAAAGAACACATATTCTGCGACATTGACGAGGTTTTCCCGAGAGGATATTGTGGACCGTTGCTATCAAACGAAGCACGTCCTTACTACCTCAAGTCCGAAGCCGACAAGGTGATTGCGGACTTGGAGGAAAGCCACAAGAAGGAAGTCGAGCAACTCTTGATGGAGATTATGAAACTAAAGCACAGCCTTGAATTGGCGAGCAACGAGTGTTGCAGCATTTCCGAACGAGGCGTAAAGAATGCACGTCACCACAAGTACAAGCGGTGCTTGGCGATGGCGAGTATATGCAGACTACGTGCAAGATGGTTTGGCGACAATGCCTTTTACAAGAAAGAGCAGTGGGCATTGGACTGGCACAGGTGTTGGCTGGAACTTGCCGAGAAATTCAAGGAGGCGAAGTGATGGAAGGTATGCCGACAATACCCGGAAAAGACCCGGAGATTATGACTTCTGGCGAGATTGCCGTCGCGAAAAGACGTGAAAAGTTGAATGAGCTTTTACAGCACGGAGACCCGTTCACTAATAGGTTCATCTGCTCTTTAGGGGAGATTGCTTGTATCACCAAAGAGATTGTAGAGACCGAAAGAATACCGAGGTACGCACTGGGTCCAGGAATCAGCGGAAGTAAGATTCTCAAGTATGGGCCTTCCGAGTTTGGCAAGGGCTTCTCCTGTATAAAGCCGATAAGGGATAAGCTCAACGAAAGAATGGAAAAGTTCAGAATCGGTTACGGTATGTGGGAGCATGTCTACTCTTTTGAAAATTACGATCAGATGGTGAATGAAATTCTGAGTGTGCTGCTTGACAAGCCTAAACAAATAAAGGAGGCGAAGTGAAAATTATAATGGAAAGGTTTGACACGTTCAAGTTACCTAATGTAACTCTAGCCATTGATGTTGATGGCAATATGATTACGATTGTCGCAACGCAGAAACGAAAGGATGGAACTTACGAGATTTTCCATCAAGACCAGTTTTCAACACCGGAATAGGGAAATAAAATGAACGATAAGCACTACCCCCTCCACCCAGGGCAAACCCAAGCAGAGCCCCTCTACGCGCAGATTCCGCTGGAGGAATACGAGAAGCTGATGGCGGAGAACAAGCGACTCAAGGACGTGCTGAAACGGCACGGGATAACGCTACTCACGGAGGATAAATGAGCAAGAAAATATCGGTACACGTGGACTTGCCGAAGTCCGACAAGGAACTTGACAAAATCATTGATAATTGCAAGACCAATTTAAACAATATTGCATTGAAGGCCGCGAACAATTACGAAAAGCAATTACTGCAATTTGCCATTAGAAATAAGGCTAAACAAGTGTATGCCGTCCGCAAGATTGGCGTAAATATCGAAACGTCGTGCTGGGAGATTGATTGCCAATTCTTTACAGACAAGGAGGTGGCCTGCGAATATGCGAGGATGGGCAAGTTGTCGTACAATTACGATATTATAGAACACGGACTAGGGCAACTCGCGAACATACCCGACGATGTGTTCGCGCAAATCCCGGACGACGGCAACAAGGAACTCGCGGCAGAATATAGGCGAGTTATGCGGGAGGAAAAATGAAGGCCGGACGCAAGCCCACCCTCACGTTCTCCGAGCATGTCAAGCTGCGGAGTATCCAGGCCGCGTTCGGGGTAAATTCACCCGAGGAGGCGCAGTTCTGGGAGCAGGCAAAAACGTCCGCGAAACTGCGCAGGGCAATCAAGCGAGGCAAGTGCATAAAGCCCAAGCCGCGCAAGTACAAGTGCTACAAGGACGCGCACAACGCAGCCAACCGCGCCTACTATCAACGCCACAAGGATAGGGTAAGCGAAAAGAATAGACGGTGGTACGAGCGCAACAAGGAGCGCAAGAAGGCTTATTACGGAGAACACAAGGAACACATCCGAACGTACTACAAGGAATGGTACGACGAGCAGAAGGAAAAATAGAAAAACCAACCCGCGAAGGGGTTGGCTTTTTAGCCTAAAGGCTCGACACAATACCTACAATATACTCATTTTTTCCGCATCCGTCAAGGGGTGCGGCCCTCCAATACAACAATCGGGATGGCCTGGGAACGCCTTGAAGTACAATTCCTCGCCATCCGTAAGAGGCACAAGAGCAATCCACACACCGGGCGCACCTTTCGCGTATTCGTTGCGGACGTGGATGGCCTTTATGATTTTCCAATTATCATCTGGAATTATCCCGCAATCAACGAGCAAGTCCAAGATGCTGCTCACTCCGTTATCGCTGTCCCTGCGGATTTTGTCGCCGTGCCAAAACTCAAGGCGCAAAGAATATGGACCTCCGTCAAGCGGGTGCGCGTTCTGCTGCCTCACGTAGATGGCAGCCGCCTTGTGCCACTCGGTGTATCGCTTGTTCGGGAACGTGCGCCCAGTGCGACGATCGACAACGCGGGAGTTCTTCTTGCTCGGGGTCTCGAGGGGGATGTGGATAATCATCCCAACTCCGTAATGCACAAGTGCCTGATGGCTCTGCAGAGCATCGCGACCATCGTTTCTGCAAGTTTGGACTCGGAGAGCGAACCCGCCACCGTATCGCGGCCCATACCGACAAGAACACACCCAGCCGAGTCCTTGCTGGTGTTCCCCGCGTTGATTCGTATTCCGCGCGATTCCGCGACCTTGTATCCGTAGATGAGCGGTAGTTCCCGTTTGAACTTCGGGCTCCTGCTGTTCGAGATGTTGTACGTGCCGCATGGGATAGCCTTTGAGCGGTTTTCAAGGGTATAGCAGATGCAAGTACCACCAAAGAAAAGACGGCCCAGAATGGCCGTTTCTGTGAAGGCATCGCGCACAAGGACTAGCATTCTACTTACTCTCCATCTTCCCACGGATAAACGACACGTCACTCCGTATGTCGTAGAGAAGCACCTTGAACTTGTCCATATCCTTGACCTGTTCCGACATCTGCACCTCCAGCACGGATATGCGGGAGTCACGTTTCTCGCTCTCGCCACGCTGGAGATACTGCAAGTAACCTACGCCCGCCGCCATCAGTGCGACGAGCCCGGTTACTACTGGCTGGAGGAACTTCCTCCATTGTGTGGATTCGGTAGACATCGGTCACTCCTATATGAGAGAATTTCCGCGAAGGTTCATCGCCGTGACGAGTTTCTCTTCCATCATATCCCCTTGCTTTCGTGGCTCCAGCCTTCAGCATCGCAATCGGGCGCATCGGGTATTTGTCGGTTGTAAGGCATAGGGGGAGTCCTCCGTTTTAAGTTTTCCGTAAAAGTTTAGTTTATACAAACTACAATGTTTTCATCCAAGCCTCTATAAATGTGGAGCGGTATTCGTGGGCATCCGCGTTCGGGTGCGTACTCTGGTCGGCAAACACGGAGTTTCTTTGTGCTTGTGCCAGGCTGCTGGTGTTTGGCCTCACCTGCGGAACGCTGGCAATGTCTCCACTAATTCCAAGCGGCACATCCGGGTCATACTTCAAGTCAAGGCAGGGGACGCACCAGTATTCCGCAATAGCCCTTTCAGCGTCGGCGATGCGGGTAGGCATCCATCCGTCTGCAATGATTATGCCAACCTTCGCCTTCGGTATGTTGTTCATAATCCACCCGAGCACCTCGTTAAAAGCACCCCATAGCGTAGTGTTGTCCGTGCTTGAAGAGTCGCCAATATCAACATTTATTTCGTTCAGCCCAAACGAAAGCGTAATAATATCGGCGTCCGTTGGAATTGTCTTATACCTGTCGGGAGTAAATTTGTTTGTAGAGTTCGGGTCATTGTGGATACGTTCGCCGCTCTTTGCCATCATCACAAGGTTGCAGCCCGTGCGCTGCGCAATCCACCAGGCGTAAGATTTATATATGCCCATAACGGGGTCAAACCCTGCCGTCCCAAGGTTGGTCGCCTGCGTATAACTATCACCGCACGCCACCCACTTCTTGCCGTACAAAGTATCCTTCGCTTCAATCTTTTGGAAAAGTTCATCTATAGTATCATAGACAAATTCACCGACAAACAAGTCCTTTGTGGATACAGGCCACGAACTGAATACGATGTATCTAGCACTCGGGTCTGCGGATTTGATAGTCGCAACGCTAACCTTTTCAAAGTCCCAAGTTATGTATCCACCCGCATTTTTTCCGTAAGATCGCAAGAAAGTCTTTGAAGAATCATACACCGCACAAAGGCAAGTGTAATATCCAGCACAACCCGATATGGAGAATGTCTTACCTTCGTAATCGTTGAGGTCAATATAGTCCGTTCTCTTGCTTCCCGAATACGATGTAAAACTTCCATCACTTGACTTTGCATACTCTCCATCAACGAAAACGAGGCCAAGGTCTACTACTTCTCCAGTGGTAGGTTTCAAGTCATCTATACTAGAATCAAGTCTGTCTATTTCATCTTGCGTAGTGTTGTTTTCAAATTCCCCGACCCACAAAGCCCTTGTCAAGTTAGTAGGCCACGAACTGAATACGATATACTTTGCATTAGGGTCATTCGCCAAAATTGACGAATACGTCACCTTGTGTTCATTCCAAGTGATGTATTGACCCGGAGGAGCATCCTTTCCGTAGGAGTTCAGGAACTTCTTGTCCTTGTCATATACTGCATAGATGCACACTTGTGAACCCGAACCCGCAGAAATTGAGAAAGTCTTGCCGACAAAGTTGTCAAGGTCTACATAGTCGCTTCTAGTGCTATTCGTAATGGAATGAAACGTTCCGTCGGTTTTATTGACGTACTCACCCTCTGTAAATGTAAGCCCCAAGTCAGTAGTAGTTCCAGCAGTAGGCAGGGCTTCTTCTCGTAGGTCTGCAATATCTTGCGTGTCCTTTGATATTTTCGTGATAAGTTCTGTACGCACGGATTCTATCGTATCTACATCCCAAGTGCCAACGAACAAAGTGCCGAAGCCTTCGTTGTTTTCGGGCCAAGCACTAAAACGGATATATTTTGCGTTCGGATAACTTGCCAAGATTCCGTGTACGTTAATCTTCTTACCTTCCCAAGTAATGTATCCGCCATCGTTGATGCCAAAAGATGCGATAAAATTCTTTGCAGAATCATACAAGGCATAAATGCAAGCATAGTAACCGCCCTTTGCGTTTATATAGAAAGCGGTATCCGCATAGTCTTCCAAATCAACGAACCCAGTGCAGTGCGAGTCTCCAAATGCAGTGCTCACGGAACCATCCCGCCGGTCAATATAGCCTTCAATGACAGCAAGGTTTAGGTCGGTAATTGTTCCGGTTGTCGCTGCTTTTGCTGCTATTCCTTCATTTACCGCATAATTTGCAGCGGTTTGCAACAAATTATCCTTCTCCATCTTGGCGGGGCCGCTTGGTCCGTCCACAGGTATCACGTCACCCGTTCGGAAGGCGGTGATGGTGGTCGGGAGGTTGTGCACCTCGTTCGTGCCGTACTGCGCCGGGGCGTAGTTCATTGCCTTGTACCATACGCTGTTGGCATCATCCCACGCCACCGTATCGCCAGCGACCACCGCGATGGAGCCGTCGGTCAATGTGCCGTCATCGGTGAGCGTGTAGAGCCAGCCGTTCTCTTGACCCGTGAGGGCGTTGAGGGTAGATACATCGGCCTCGCCCTTCGGGATGTAGCCGGAGCCCGCCTTCTCCGCGATGTCGTCGATTTTCTCCTGGAGCGCATCCGATGCGGTGTCCATGGCTGTGGCTACGCCGTCGCTAGTGACGGGGTTGGTCGAGCCTGCCTTCGGTTCGGTGTCGAACTTGAGGGTGGATTCAAGGGTTGTCTTGCGACCGGGTACTTCTTTGTAGAAACTCATGATTTATTCCTCTTTGTCTATCATTTTGTCGCGAGTCTTTTGGCCTATTTGTCAAAAGCCTTAAAAATGGATGTTGCAGCGTAGTCATTGGTCTTTACCGCGAAAAACACGTCGAATTGGTCGCCTGCGTTCTCCACGTTGCGTTCGTGGTATAGGTACGGCGTGACGAATCTGGACTGCGTGTTGTCCGCTGCAATCTGCAAGCCCGACCCGTGCTCGAACACCGCGTAATGGCTCAAGTTCCAGACTCGGCGCACGGCTAGGCTGCGCTTGTATGTGCCCTGGTCTTGAACGAAAAAATCCTGCATCTCGTTAGGGCCGTATTCGATTGACTCGGCAGGGCAGGATCCGACGTTGCCGGAGTAGGTCGCACTCAATTCCTGAAGCGGGGCGATGTACGGTTCGAACGCGTTGTTCGAGAAGAACGGCATCATCACGCCGTTGCCGATGGTGTAGAACTCGTTGTCCTTGATGACGAGTGAGTTCACCTTCACGCCGTAGATGTCGGCATTGCCTACCGACGAATCGCCGAACGCGATATAGCCGTTCGAGCCGAACGTGTTGCCGACGAACGTACACTCGAGCAGGAGGTCGTTTTCTTCCGCATAAGGGATGACGTGAATCGGGTTGTCAATCGTGCAGCCCCTCATCGTCACGTTGTCGAACCACGAGAAGTTGCCGATACTCAAGACCACGTTTCGCAGGCTGATTTCCTTTCCCTTCGCGTGAGTCCCGCCCGATGCGTTCCATCCGGCGCACTTGAACGTGGCACTCACCGCACCGCCGTCCTGCGAGTACGATGTCACGCTGTTGTCGATGCCGTTGTTCGCCACCACGTTCGAATCGCGCACTACGATAGACGAGAAAGGCATGTCGCTCGCAATGTTCACGCTGTTGCAATGGTCGAGCGTGAGCGACTTGCCGCCGCTCATCGGGTAGACGGAAACCGAACCGCCGATGTCCGTAAACTTGACATTGACATTCGTCGACACCGTACCACCCAAAAACACGCCGTTGCGGAACTCCGAGATGTTGCTGTTGTATAGGGTTGTGACCGACCGCCCGCACAAATCGACGATGGACATTCCCACCGCGTTTGCCCACGCAAGCCACACGTCAGCATTCTGCGCGTCGGTAATCTTCCAGGAGTCGACCTCTATCTTGTGACCTCCGGCGATCGTGCCGAAGTCTACGTTGTTGTAGTTCGCACCGCTGAAAAGATAGTCGCTGAAATTGCAGTTGTTGAAACGTGCGCGGAGGTTGCTCTTGTCAAAAATAGCCCTGCCAATAAACGTGCAGTTCGTGAAGTCAAGATAACCGCCATTTACGAATGTCGGGGAATACAGATTGAAAGAACCGATAATGACCGCGTTCATCGGGCCAACCATCGAGCCAATCGAGTCAAACTCAAAATAGTTCGTTCTATCAAGATTCAAGATTCCTGCGCCGCACGTCCAGAAGTACGTTGCCGTCCTGAACCACGAAGAACGGGCGCGCACCTTTGTCCGTTTGTCCGAACTCATGATGTAAAAGTCCGCGACATAGTCCAGGTTGTGTCCGTCCACATCGAAGTCAAGCCCGTAGAACGTGGATGCCGTGAACTTCGCCCTGCACGAGAACAACGTCTTGCGCCCGTTCGTCACGTTGTACGAGTTTCCGTTGGTGTACGTTCCGCTCTCCATGTACAACGTGGTCGGGTAGGTGATGACATAATCGCCACTCACGCCGAGAGGAGCAGCGCAGAATGCGCCGAGGTTCGCCTCGTCCGTTCCGGGCTTGATGCCGTACACGCTGGACTTGATGCTGTCGCCTTCGCAGAGATAGCACCACATACCGCTCGCGTCGTGTGTGTCTGCGATGACGCACCCGCCGTCCTCGCTTGCTGTGCAGTTCGGATTCCACAAGTAATAGCGCGGGAACGTGTCGCCCGGGGTCGTGTAGCAATTCACGCGCACGACTCCAGACGGGTTCTCGATGTCCTTCAAGTCGGCGATGGTCTCCACGGTGCGCGAGGCTTCCTTCTCGGGGTCGAAATCGAAACCAGCCTCGAAGCGGTCGAAGTCCTCGAAGTCCTCGTCTGGGCTCTCGTCCGCAAGTTGTCCGGGCGCTCCCACGTACTTCTGCACGAGCACGTCCACCACGCCAACGTCAAAGAACAAGGTAGTCGGGATGCGGCCCGTCGTGTCGAGCAGGACGGGGTTCTCGCTCGCGACATACTCCGAGCCCTGCAACGTGTAGATGCTCTTCTTTTCGAGGCTGTCGTGAATATAGACGAGCACGCGCCCTTGAAGGGGTGCTCCGTTCGCGTCAACAATAGAACCGGGGTTGAATCCAATCTTCATCTTACACTCCCATTGCCTTCATGATTTCGGTCGCACTCTTGACCTTCTGAGCCTCTAGCTGCACCGCCTTCTGCTCCAGGTCCATCTGCGCCTTGTCAGCCTCTGCCGCGCTCTTGACCGCATCGCCGCCCTGGTCGAGCATCGCCTTCTGCGCGTTCTCTTCCATGCGGAACTCGTGCTGCTGACGGGCCTTGAGGAACTCGGCCTGCAAGGACTTGTCGAAATCCGCGCTCGACTTCTCGTAGGCATCCACCTGCGCCGTGAGCTGCACGATTTCCTTGTCCTTCGCGTCGATGGCTTCCTTCATCTTGGCGATGGTGTCCTGCATCTGCATTTCCATCTCGGTCGGCTGCGGCATCGCGTTCAGTTCCGCGTAGAGGTTCGCGAGGATGTCGTTGTCGGGATGCGTGCGCAAGATGGCATTCACGATGCTGCGCTTCTGCGCAGGCTCGACAACGCCCACGAGGGTCGCGAGTTCCTGACGCGCGACTTGCAGTTCCATGTATTCCTCGGGGCCTTGCGCCACCTCCACGTTCACGTCGGGATGACCTAGCAGCGAGAGCACCGTGTCGCCCAACGCCTTGAAACTTGTGCGGAGGTGCTGGAAGTAGTGCCGTACGTTGTTTTGGAACACCTTGCTCGTGTACATGACCGCCGTCGCAGTAACGTCGGTGGACGTGTCCGCGAGGCCCTTGCTGTCAACTCCCGTAATGCTGGAGAGCAGGCCGAGCGAACTTTGAACGATGCCCGACACGTCCTGGAACTGCACCGAGTTGTCGAAACGCTGCGGAGGCTTGAGTTCGGTTTTCTTATTGTTTGCAAGGCGGTTGTAAAGGATGAGCGGGTTTATACCCGTTCCCGCGCGCTTATAATACTTATCAAGCCCCTTCACGGCCTCGACACTAGCCTCCCATTGTGGCTTGGGAGAGAGCGCAAGACGTTCGCCAAGCTGCGTGAACGCCATGTTCACGATGCGCTGGATTTCCTTCGCCTTCGATACGAGCCCCGTGTAGGACTTCTTGTCGCCATCCCACGTGCGCTCGCCCCACACCGGGAACAGCGGGATGCGGTGTATGGGGATTACCTGCTCGGGCGCATCTTCCTCGCCGACCATCTCGCGGTCGTTGATGAATGTCGTCACGTGGCATCCGTCGGTATCGAGCCAGTAGTAGGTGATAATCGGCACGAGGTTGGAGCATCCCGCACCGTCGCCCACGATCATCTGCGCGTCCTCGCTCGGCACGTACTGCGAGCCCATATGCACGCGCACCCATTCGCGGGAGCGGTAGTCTATCAACGCCCCCTCCATACTATCACTACCATCAAGTTCGGTGCTATCAGGGTCCAGGAGGATTCGGTCGATGTCTGACACAGAGTAGATGACGGGAATCTCGTTGCCGTTCGCGTCGGTATCGGAACCGAGCGCAAGAACGCCGAGCCCGAAGGACACGGAGTCGAGCAGGGCCTCCTGCGTTGCGAATCGGTTGGCATCGTGCGCGAAGAAGTTGTCGATTTCCTCGTCGATTTTATCATCGCCGGTGTACCACGTGAACGGGTAAGCGGAGTAGGAGTTCGCGACCGAGTGCGTCTGGTTCGCAATCACATTGATTGTGATGCGGTTGCGCGACACGTCGATGAACTTGTCGTCATCCTTGCTCCACTGCTTGCCCGAGAGCATCTCGCGGTCGTTCTTGATGCGTTCGCGGAGCGCAGAAAATGCCGACTTGGAACGCGCGGAAAACTTCTTGAATTTCTGGATGTTGTTCATTATTTAGCCTCCCATGTAGGACGCACAAGACCCGTTTCGGCGAGCAACTTGTTGCCGCGCTCCAAAAGCCACATCTTGAACTTGCGCCCCTGCGGGTCATCGTCCGACGTGTAGCCGTACTTCATCACGTTCGGGTTGTTCTTGACGATTTCGATATACTTCTTGTCATTATCGGAAAGGTTCTCGCCCTTGACGGCCTTCTCGACCTTCCTGCGGTTTTCCTCGTTCTCGAAATCCTCGTGTTCCTGGCGCGTGAAATTCTGCACGAACATCGGGTCAACTTCTTTTCCGGCCATGCTAAACAATCCGGAGGTCGCACCGCCCAGGACTCGCGTCATCACGTCCGCATCGCGCCTGCTGCCGTACTTGTTCACGACATAAGTGCCGAGGGCCTGCTGTGCGATGTCATTAGCCTTCTCGCGCGGAGTCAACTTGTTTCCCCGCAAAAGGTTCATCGCGTCCTTCGCATAAGGCCCTTCGAGAACGCGCTGCACGAGGCTCTTCGCTTCGGGAGTTTCCGCGAGATAGTCCACGACATCGCTCATGTTTGCGCCCTTCGACATTTTGGGCATATAGTTCAAGTTGTCAACAATCTGCGAGAACTTCACGAAATCCTCGGCCTGCTTTCCGGCTGCCTCTCCGATGGAGCGGACACCGCCGACACCGCCGTTCAGGATTTCGGGCGAGAGTTGACCTTCACCGACGCGCGGAAGTTTTGCGTCCTCGGAAGCCTTCGCGAGCGCATCCTTGCCCTGCTGATACGAGGACTTGCCGATGTTGTCGACAAAGTTTCTAATCTTTCCACGAACGCCGCCTTGTGCAGTACCGAGCGCGGTGTTGTACAAGCCACCCATAGCACGAACAATGCCATGATTTACTGCAGCATTCGTCGCCGCGCCCATAAGCACGTCACCCCACGAAAAGTTCCTGCGGTCTGCGTTCGGGTCATCGTCGCCGCGAGTCACTTCGTCAAAAACTTCCGCAATTGCAGGAGCGGAAGCAATACCGAGCCCGAACTTCGCGGCATTCGCGGCCTTGTTTGCGCCGGAGATAATCTTGCCGAAAGTTGCACCCGGTATCATGTACGCGGCATTCTCGACAATATCGCCTACCGTGTCCGTGAAACTCGGGTCATCGCCACGAGCAATGGCTTCGTATCTGCGGGGCGTGAAAATCTTTGAAAGAAAGTTTCCGCCCTGCGAGATATATTTCCCAGCATCGCCGATGTCTACATCGCCGACGATCGGGAGTCTTGCGACGGAAGAACCTTCGCTCAATACCTTCTCGCGATTCTCGTCAATGTCGCGCATCATCTTCGAAACGCTTGCGGCCTTCCATGTATTGTAGATGCTTTCCCATCCACGCTTGCCGAGGCGTTCGTCTGCAACAATATCCTCCTTCCATTCCTTCTGCTTCTTCGGGAATAGGTCGATGAACTGTTCCTCTTTTGTCGGGCCGTCCTTGATGTCGTTCAATCCGACAAGAGATGCGGCAACGCTGATGTCTGGAATTATCGCCTTTTCGCCGGCGGCCTTCACGCCTTCGAACTGATTGGGAAATTGCGCAATGATGGAGTCTGCCGCGAGTTCGTCGGTAGGCGCGTAAACATTCTCCGCGGTTGCGGCAAGACGCGGGTCGAGATAGAGGTCGCCCGCTGCGGCCCTCTCGTTCACGTTCTTGATGATGTCGGAGTATTTAGCCATTATTTCACGTCCTCCACCAACTTGCCATTAAGCATCTTGAAGAAGTTTGTCCACTTTTCTCCGCTGGCCTTCGCGCTGTTGTATTCAAGGTTGCGTTCGGCTTCGGTCATGTTCGCGGTTCTTGACGCGAAATTCTTTGCATCTTCTTTCGCCTTCGCTTTCGCCTGCCTTCTGCGTCCACCTGCTTCTACGGTGCTTTTTTCAAACTCGCGTACAATCGCGTAGAGTTTCGCGGTGAGTTCCTTGTTCGGATTCTTGTTTGCATATTCCTTGAGTTCAACGATGTCGCTGTCGTGAAGGTTATTCTTGCTAACCTTCGCCGTGAAGGAGTTGCGCCAATACGTTTCATTGTTCATGCCGTCTCCCGTGTCCGGGTTGTCAATCTTCGCGAGAACGTCGTAGTATTCGCGCGGGAGTTCCGACCCGTTCGCCGCCCTTTTCGCCTTGTCGAGTTCAGTTCGCGCAAGGTCGAGAGCGACTGCGCGCTGGTCGTCGCTCATCTTCGCGTATCCGGCGAGGGCGTTGCGCGCGTTGTCGATGCCGTTCCACACTCCGCTCATCGCTCCGGCCTTCGCACTTTCGCCCATCTGCCTGCGCCCGATTTCGGCGTTTACCGCCTGCTGGTACGGGGAGTAGTTCCCCGCCTCCATCATCGTCGCGGCAATGTCGATGTCGCCCGAGGCTATGCCGGGGTTCATGCGGTCGAACTCCGCAATCTGCGCCTCGACTTGCGCGAGTTCTGCATTGAGTTGCGCAAGTTCGTTGTCCTTCGCGTCACGCGTGGCCTGCTGTCCGGCAAGTGCCGCAGCCTCGCCGCCGTTCTGCATCGCGGGAGCACCCGCCCATCTAAATCCAAAGTCGCTCATAATATCCTCTTACCAGTTCGGGTCGTAAAACTTGCGCGCCCATGCACCCACATTCTTGTCGATTTCGCCGTCCTTGTCCGTCGGGCTCAAGTGACGGAGTTTCCCGTTGCGGTTCATCATTCGACCGATGCTCGGGGCAGTCAATAGTTCTTCTGCCGCCATAGATGCCTCGTGCGGATTCCTACCGCCCTTGTACGTGTACCACTTGCCGCCGCCACGGAACTGCACCTGGATCTTGTTGTTCGGCAAAATCTTCACGCCCGAAACGGCAGAAGAACCCGGTGTCGGGTTCTGGCGCACCGTGCCATCCTCGTTGGGCCACCATGACAGCAAGGACTTTTCCGCAGCTTCTCCGCCTTCCATGAGCGCACGGTTGTGTTCTTCGAGGGATTGCGAGCGCAGGGCCTCGGGCGCGATGTTGCGGTCGAGCGTGTGGTTCTCCACCCACGTCGGCGAGTTCGCCACGTAGGTAATGGGGTATACGAACTCGCGCGTGAGTCCTGGGTACGTCATCGCCGCACCCTTCAAGCCCTTTTTCGCTGCGGCCTTCTCGATGGCGCGCGAGAAGTTCCCGCCGCCGAGCATTATGCCCGGAAGCATCTGCAACGCGACCTTCCCGAGAAGTTCCACTACTTGCGAAAAACTAGCCATTGCCCGTTCCCTTCAGTTCAGCGATGCGCGCCTTGATTTCGTCGCGCCTCTTGACGAGTGCCGCACGTTCGGCGACCTTGCCACGGATGCTGTTCGCAGCGTCGCCGTAGAGTTTCTTCTGCCGTTCTTCCTCGGCTATCCTGCGCTGCCTATCTTCCTCGGCGATGCGCTTCTGCTCGTTGATGTCGGCACGGGTGCGCAGATAGCGGCCCGTCTCGCCGATGTCGTTCATCGCGGACTTCCAGCCAGAGCGGATTGCCTCGGGTTCGGGCTTGTCGAGTGCGGGAACATTCCACCTAAAGTTGATTGAGAGAGGCATTATACTTTACCTCCAAAGAACGGGGCGACCGCACCCGCGACCGGCGCAAGGCCGTCGAGGATTGCGGAGAATCCGCCCTTGCGGTTCGCGTCGAGGTTCGCCTTCTGGCCCATGACATCCGTCGCCATCTGCAAGTCGGCGTTGTTCTGGTTCGCCATGTTGCTCGTGTAATCGCTCAACGCCTGCATCAAGTTGTTGCGGTCGTTGCCGTAGATGTTCGCCATCGTGCCGAGGTTCTGCACTCCTGTCTGCGCCTGCTGGAGCTGCTGTTGCCTATCCTGCATCAAGCGGTCGTATGCGCTGCGCCATTCCTCGCTCGCGAGGGCCTGCTGCTTCGCAGCCACCTTGTCGAGGTAGTTGGACGAGAACCTATTGCCACCCGCCGCTGCGCTGTTGTTGATTGCGCTCATCGCGGCCTGCACGCGCTGTTCACGTGCGGGGTCGAGGAAGTCATCCACGGTCTTGTCGTAGTCGCCCTGATGCGCGATGGCGTCCGCGAGGGCTGCGACCGCCTCGTTGTACTTGCTCGCACCTTCTGAGAACGTGCCGTTCATCTGGTCGTAGTAATCGCGGATGAGTCCGCGGTTCTGCGCGGACACGCCGTTCGCACGCGCGAGCATCTCGTCAAGAGTACGCTGCGCCGCGTCCGTCTGCTTGTTGTTGCCGAACCCGAGAGCATCGGCGAGGTCGTTAATCCAACTCATTTGTCGCTCTCCTTTTCCTTGCCGTCGAGTTCCATGTTGTCGATGTAGTCCTCGATGGCTTCCTGGAGCTTCTTCATTTTGTCGCGAATGGCGTAGATGTCCTCCTTGCCTTCGCCCTTCTTCTTTTCGTCCTTTACGTTCTTCATAACTTTTCCTCGATGCCGTAGATGGTGATGTCCACAAATGCGTTTTGCGGAAGCACGATGTTCGTCTGCTTCGGCTTGACTAGGATGTTCCCGCTCGCCGTGTTGTTCGCCCAGCGCGCGATGCCGTAGCGGTTCGGGATGGTCGGGAACTCGACCGGCCCTGCCGCGAAACTCCCGCTCATGGAGAGCACGAACGGAGTCTTGACAACGTGCCATCCGTTGCGGTCGTATTCGTACCAGGAGCCCGTGAGGACTCCCACAACGTCCGTAATCTTGGATGTCTCGTTGATGATGCCGCTTCTCATTTAGGCAACCTCGCAATTTGCCCCTCGTCGGCATTTAACCACGCAATATCGTCAATATCGAAAACCCCTTCGTATATTTTGCCTTTACCAGCGTAATCTTGCGCTTGCATTTTGCTAGGAGAAACAAAACTCCCAACGGAGAAAGGTCTTGAACTATACAATCTTATTTTGCGAGTTTTTGCCGCATTATCAAGTATTTCTTGAGTAACATCTGGATAACTGCTTACATCGCCAATATCATCGATTGTAAATTGTCGCGCCTCGTTAAAATCGAGTATATCTTCCGCATTCCTTATTCCGGTGTGATAATCGTCAACCATCGGATTTGATTTTATTATCAGCTCGGCTTTTTGCGCTTTTGTCAAAGGCTTTACGGCTTTTATTAAAGGTTTAGAAACTTTGCTAACAACGGGAATAGAGGCAAGTGCATAAGACCATGCTGGATAATTCTCGCGCCCTTCAATTTCGTCTAAAGCCATTTGTGCGGCAGGAGCAAACCATTCGTTTACATCACGAACATAGGCCATAGGATTTAAAGGCTCTTTCCTTGCATGAGGAACAACAAAATCCAATGCGGTGTTTATTCCATCACGCAGGCCATTGTCAATCGTCTTTATTACGTCGGTAAATTTCGGCATTATATCATCGCCTCCGTAGCGGTCGCACGAATTTCGCACGAACTGATTACAAGGTCAACTGGTGCGGAGAAACTCACGCGCACGACGCACTTGCGGTTCATCCCGAGATTGCGCCACCTTACTCGGTGCGAATACTGACCCGTATGCCCGAGCCCTGCGGCCTTCGCCGTTCCGAACGTGTGGCCCCCGTCCTTCGATACCTCGAGCATCATCTGCGGTTCGGTGTCGTAGTCCTCGAACATCCCCACGTTGCATTCCACCGCGAGTTCCTCGATGGTGAACGGTCGGAAGTTATCGACCACCACACCCGTCTGCCTTCTGCGAATTACGGGGCGAGTCTCGCCCGTGCGGAAGTCCTCGGCGAAGTAGTCTCGCATGAACGTGCACACAAGGCCGTCGCGCGTGAACGCGTAGAACTTCTCGCGCCAATATGCGACCGACTCCGCGCGCCACCGCACATCCTTTCCAAGGTCGCCCACGGTTGACCGCTGATGCCACCCGCCATCGAGCGCATCGTAGACCCACGTCTCGTTGCATCCCGGCAACTGCATCACGAAGAAGTTGTGCTCGCCTTCGGAATAGCAGAATCCGTATGCCTGCCCCTCTGGATTTTTGAGCAGCTTGTCATCGAGAAACGTCTCGGAAATCTTCTTGAACGATGTGCCGGTCGCCATCATAACGCATTTGCCGTACTGCGCACCGCTCGCTACGAAGTACACCACCGAGCCCGAAGATGCCACCGAGAACGGGGCCTCGAGCCCGAACGAGTTTTGCGCGGTGTAGGACGTGCGCACCCAGTCCTCGTATTCGCCAGTACCGCGCTGCCAAATCTCGACCGTCTTGGGGCCGAACACGTACAAGGTAGGGCCGACCGCATAGAGGCCATTGATGTTGTCGCTCGACGATTCGGTGTTGAAGTATTGCTGCACGTGGTAATCGTCATCGAACACGTGCGCGAACGCGTCCAAGTCCTCGGTGAGTACGGTCACGCCGTCGGGCGCATAGACCGGCTTGCCGTCCTGCATCTGGAACATCGTGCGCGTATCGCTTGCGAGCGGGTACGCCTTCGAGTAGTAGCAATAGCCACTACCAGCATCGTTTACAACGATCGAGCCGCCGACAACCGCCACGTGTGTCGGGCGAATCGTGCCGCGGCCTTCGGTGATGCGTTCTGGGAGCTGCACCGGCTTGAGCGCGCCGCCTTCGAGCAGGTCGTATGCCTGGAGGTTCACGCCGTCCGCGATGAGCAGGAGAGCGCGAGGGCCGCCCGTCTCGGCGAAACTGATGCGACCGCTGGGGGCTACCGTACCGAGCGACTGCAACGTTCCCGCAGTCGTGACGCGGTAGAAGGTCGTGCCGAACACGGCGAACAAGTCCTCTGGCGAGGATTCCGAGCGCAGGCCGATAGTGCTCACGTATGAGCCACGGCAAGGTGCGCTCGTCGCTGTCATCGCAAACTTCTTCAAGCCCGGCACGCTCTCCATGTACTCGTTCTTGCCGTTGCGCGAGTAGTAGATGTTGTTGCTCCACGCGCTGCCCTGCACCGCCGCGAATTTCGCGCGGTCGGTTGCGCCAACGAGCATATTTGTAACTTTCGCCGCCATTACAAGCCCACCCCGCCGAGGCCGTTGTAGTAGTCATCCATGTACGATCCTGCTAGCTGTCCGAGGTTCGTGAGCGGCCTATTGACCGCCGCGTTCTTGTCGATGGCATCCTTCGCCGAGAGCAAGTCCTCCGCGACGGATTCCTTGTAGGCGAACAGCTTGTACCTCTTCACCATCCGCGCCTCGAGCGCGTAGAGGATGAGGTTCTTGTAGAGGGGAGACAAGTAAATCGTATCGCCTGCGGAGTAGTGCGGCAGCTTCTGCGCGGAGAACACCTTGAACTCCGCACCCGCCGTGCCGTTCATCTTGATTTCACCCACCATGCGCGTCGAGTTGTCCGGGGCCTTGTCCGCATACACGTTGTACGCATAGCCCTGCGGGAGCGAACCCGAAGCGAGCGAGGACACGTCCTCGACGCTGATGGGCTGGAGCTGCATCCATCGGATGCCCACGTGACGCGAAACGCCCATGATGTTGTCGGGCGGTTCGATAGGCACGACGTTTCCTGCCGTGATTTCGCCTGCAATGGGTATAAAGAACTTGATGCTCCCCGCAGCGGTCACCACATCCTCGCGAATGTTGGACGCGATGTAGTTGTCGCTGTTGAGGTCTGCGATGGCGGTGTTGAGAAGTTCCGCGCAAGAGTCGAGCAGCGCGCCATCGGCGTGTTCGTCATCCGCAATCATCGAGAGGTCGCGGCAAGCGGAGTCTACAATTTCATTTACGGTCATGCCTTCATTTTGTCGCGAAGAAAAACCACAAAAAGCCCGCCGGAATTATCCGGCGAGCATAACCCAAAGGAGGCTTGAGTTTAGCGAGGCTTACGAGACCAGCGTGTAGGTCGTGACGGACTCGAGGTGATTAAAGATCTTGGCACAGTATGGAAGGTCGATGCGCAAGAGTTTCACGCCGTTCTTGCCATCGCCGAACTCCATGACCTTGAGCGTGATGTTGCCATCGGTGCCCACGTCCTTGACTTCGGAACCCGGCAGGCTGTTGAATCGGTACTGGTCGAAGGAGAGGCAGGACTCGGTGCGAACCTGGCCCACGACGTACTGCTTGGAGGCGGTGAGCATCGGGGTGAGGGTGAACGTGACGGTCGTGCCGGAAGCGGCAGCGCTGATGGTTGCAGCAGCGATGACGGCGTTCGCGTTGTTGTAGCCCGTACCCGGAGCGGCAATGCGCAGTTCGGGGATGACGAGCACGGAAGTGCCGCCGCGGTTCTCCATGTGCGGAATGACGACGTAGTCCTGCTCGGTCTCGATACCGGCAGCGGTGCGAACCTTGAGGCCGCTCAACTTGTACGGCATACCAGCGAGGAGCTTGCCCGAGGTGGCAGGAGTGATGCCGCTGATGGCGGTCACGCCGAGCACGTTGTTGTTGGCGTCCTTGACGATTTCGCCCGTGATGGTCGGGGCCGCGTCCATGTTGGTCGTGTCGACGACCGGCACGTTGGCGAGTTCGATCTGTTCTGCGCCACCGTACTTGCCGAGGTAGGCATCCTCGTAAATCTTCGTCATCTTCTCGTTCGGGATGAACTTGGCGAGGCCACCTTCGGCGATGTCGCCCATGATGGTCGGGGACTGGAAGGAGAGCTTCTTGCCAGCCACGCCGAGTTCGTTCAGGGCCTTCGCGGACTTTGTAAGCAGCTTGAAGTCTGCGGTAGTCACGACGAGAGCCTGGGCAGAGGCGAACATGTTTTCGTCCATGACGGCCTTCTGCGTGGAGATGGCGAGGTTCTTGGCGCGCGGTGCGCCGATTTCTTCCATGAACTTTTCGCCGTCCTCGGTGTTCACGAACTCATCCCAGAGGTCGAGTTCCACGGAGGTGTTCTTGTTGTTCATGTAGGCGTTGATTTCGGGTTCGTTCACATGGTCGGGGTTGGCAACGATGCCGTCGTGAACGGTGCCGGGGTCGGCGAGGTAGCCCGTGACCTTCATGCCGTACTTCTTGCCCTTCAGTTCGGCCTGCGGGAACTGCGACTTTGCGCCGGCGATATATTTCATCTCGTCGCCCACGAGGGCGGCAATGAGCTTCAATTTCTTGCTGTTGGCAAATGCCATGAGATTATCCTCCGCGCACAATACGTGCGCAAATGGTGTAGGTGTTCGGTTAATCGTCCGCGCACCTACGGACAATGTCATGGGTGCTTCAAGTGGTCGTGTTTACCGTCTGGGCCAAAGACAAAGGGGTCGTGCGCCGACTCTGCGAACGGGGTTTCGCGATTCCCCGTTGCATTCATATTGTCGCGAGAAGGCGCACCCCCTTAAAATTTTTTACTTGAAGCGACGGACGAACGCACGCATCTCGTCCGGGTCGGAGTAGATGTCGGGCTTCACGCCACCTCCCGCCTGCTTTCCGGGCTTGCCCAAGTGCGGCATCGTGGGCTTGGTAGGTGCGGCAGGGGTGGCAGGTGCTGCGGGAGCATCATCCATGCGCTCGTCGACACGGCGAAGGGCATAGTACACGTCGAGCTGCGAGACACGGCGCGAACCGTCGCCGAACACGTCTCGGAAGGTCTGCTGGTCGTTCAGCACCTTCTCCATGACGCGAGGGCCGTGCGGGTGGTTCATGAGGAAGTCTGCAGCGGCAGGGCATTCGTCGAGAATCTGACCGAGTCCACGCTGCGAGCTATACTGCACCTTTGCATAGAACTCCTGCTCGCGCTTCTCGTCGTTGAAGGCCGAGTGTACATTCTCCATCCACACGCGCTGCTGTTCGCTCACCTCATCGTCGATTTCCTTCTGCTTGCGCCGGGTTTCCGCGTCCGCGTCGGCCTTCTTCTTCGCTTCCGCGTCACGTTCGGCGAGAATCTTGTCTACCTTGCGCTGCGTGAGGTAGTCGATGAACTCGTCGTCGTTCGGGAACTGGTCGCGGGTCTTTGGAGCGTTTTGCGGGTCGAGCTTCTTCTCGATCTCGGCGAGGCGCGCCTTGAGTTCGGCGTTCTCCTTGTCGCGCGCGGCAAGTTCTTCGGCGTGCTTCTTGTTGTTCTTGTCGAGCTGCCTGCGGAACGAATACTCGGCGCGCTTCATCGGGTCGTCGGGGATTTCCTTCTTCTGCTTCGGTTCGGGTTCGGACTTGTCCTCGGGCTTTTCTTCGGTCTGCTCGGCAGGCTGTTCGGTTTCTTCCGGCTTTTCCTCGGGCTTCTTTTCCTCGGGCTTATCTTCCGGGGTTTCGCTCGGCTGTTCGGGCTGGGTTTCTTCCGGCTTCGGCTCGGTCGGTTTCGTTTCTTCTGGTTTCTCCGCCGCAAGTTCGGCGAGAGCCTTGTCTAATCTGGACATCGCGTCCTCCTTCGGTTTATGGTTTGAAAATCGTTTTGCCGTCGATGTCGCTGCACATCGCGAGCGAGTATTCCATCGAGGCATTGAGAACTTTGTTGTCGTTGCAAATTTCGCTCATCAACTTTGTCGGGCGCAGGCGTTGTCGGTTCGCCCGGTTGCGCCGCACCACCTTGAACCGCGCGATGGCGACCCCGAGCAGGTAGTTGATGAGCGCGTGCGGGTTCTCGGTCTTGGCATCCGTGTCTATCTTGTCGAGCAGCATCAAGACGATTTCCATCTGCACGTCGACATCTCGGCACACTTCCTCGAGGTACGCGTCCGCGCGCCGTAGGTTGATGGCGACGGCGAGGCGCACGATGGCGAACAGCACCGTGCCTATCATGTCGTCGAGTTCGCGTGTGATGCGACGAGCACTGCGCAGGCGCACGCACATCGCGAACACGTCCTCGTTCTCGAATGCCGGAAACTTATGCCTCATCCATCATCCTCTCTATCTCGTCCTCGTCCATGTCGTTGCCTGCCGTCCTGATTACCGGGTCGTCGATGTTGGAGAGTTCCACACAAGAAAGAGCGGCAGCGTCTGCGATGTCGGTGGACATATTCAACGCAACGCGCAGCTCGTCTTTAGGCGTGAGAAGAAGTCGCCCTTGTCCGTTCGTTTTCCATTGAATAGCGCATATTTGCTGCTTCAGTTCTGGTGTCAAGTCGAAACCGTCGACACATAGTCCATTGCGTATCTTGTGGCAAAGATTGAAATACATCTCCGTACGAATATTCGCATACTTTTCCTTGTTTTCCTCCGACGGCGATCTTGCGAATTGCACTTGCTCGCAGGGCATCTCGTACTTTAGGATGTTGTACTCGTAATCGCTGAACGCCAAGTCCATATTCAGTTTTGAAATTTTGTGGGCCTTGTTGAAATTCCTAATACGGCGCACAGTTTCTTCATGGTCTATGTCGTTCAGCTTCCACATCGCGAGCACGTTGTTTCCTTGACGCGCAAAGAACGCGGTCGCATCGCGTTCTACACCTTCGGCACAGTCAAGGCCGCAAATGATTTCATCTTCGAGAGTAATTCCAGGAGTAGAGGGAAATTCTTTAAGCGTGATGATTCTTGTGCTCTGCGATTGCTCGAGAATCTCTCCAAGAACTTGCTGACGATATAGCGGGGAGCCTTTAACGTATCTTTTTTCAAGGCGCGCCTTGTATTCCTCGGTTGTAAATTCGTTATCTAGTGACGTGGCGCGTATAACCTTGTCGGGATTCGCAAGGCATTCTTCTGCAAACCACGGCTCGGGTTGATCTTTGTTGGGGCTCGAAAGGTAGCGCGACCACGGAACGATTCCCTTTCCACGGTTACGGTCTTCCGCATTATTTCGCATCTCAAGACAAATTCGGCTTGCCTCATCAAATACAACTCCGTCGTATTCGGTATAACCAAGAACGCCGTCGGGGTTTTCGTTAGTGCCTCCATCTACGCACGCCTCGCCAAAATCGGAAGGCATCCCTATGTGTCCGTCGGTCTTGTTGTAAAGGTGCTCCGGGTTGTAGTCCGGCATTATCGTCATGAGAATCTTCAAGATGTCGCGATAGAGTACGTTTTTTAACGCCTTCGAACTTTGGGCGATGGCGAGAACGCGCCAACCGTCCAGAAGTTTCAAGACGATCGACCACGCAGCGACGCGCGTTTTTCCCGCTCCGACTCCCGTCTGTAAGATTAGCAACGGCTCGTCATTCCTTCCAAGGAAGTCGAGCTGAAACTGCGACATCGGCGCATCGGTGGCGAAGTCCTCCGGGTCGCCGTGTTCGTCGGGCTCCCAGTCTGGGTCATACCACCGCCATTTGACGGCACCAGAAGAAGGCATTACTTTGCATCCTCCGGCGTCGCCTTGCGAAAGTTGATTGTGATGTTCCTTTTGAGGTTGCCGCCAAGTTCGATTTTTTGTTTGGCCTCTTCAGACTGGTCGAAAGTCGCTCCGACGAGTTTTGCTGCCTTTTCCACAAATGTGAGCAGGTCGATGTCAAGAGTGTTTATCGCCTTGTCGAAGATGGCGGATAATTTGCCACCCTCGGCAGCGGAGCGTTCAAAATCTTTTCGTAGGGCGTTGCGTATGGCGAAGGTTTGACCGCCCTTTTTCCCTGCAGCAAGGGCTTCTTCTGCCGTCCATCGATGAGCCTTGTCTCCCAGGTTGGCTATTCGTGAGGTCTTTGGGGAGGTCGCGGCAACCGCGCATTTTTCGCGCAAAATCGGCTTTTTTGCCGTTTTTACGGTGGATTTTTGCAACTTTTTTGCAGATTTGGCAGGTATTAACGTCATTTTTACCCCCAATAAGCCCACAATGCGGTTTTCGGTGTTTGTTCTTTTATGGCCCTTTCGAGTATGGGTCGCACTCGATTAGCCATCAAATACGCATGGTCTCTGTCACACAATGAGGAATCGTCATCGATGGCAGTTGTCACACTGTAAGGTTTTCCAGGCGCAAAGTCCAATCGCACGTAATTGACTGATTGCATCGAGTCTATTATCTGCCACGTTATCGGAAGTTTACTCGGCTCGACCTCAAGGTATTCGTTCAGCCACGCGCAGAACTCATCCCAATCTTTGCGCTTAAAAAGACTCTTGACGAAACCAATCATACACGCCCCCTTACCACCTCGCAGAGGATGGCGTACAAGAGCCGCGGCACGTTGGTGCAGTTCTGCTCGATTCCGTACCGACTGGAGATGTAGTCGGCAGGGGAGGACGCGGGAGGAATCGGGGAAACGTCCGTTTCTGGCGTTTCCGTGCGCTCTGCGGCCTTTTCTTCGTCGGGTGGTATAGTTGACGGTTCGGGGCTAAAAAGAGCCTCCTGCGCGCGTCTGCGTTGATTTCTTGCCATTGGGTTCGCCCTCGCTGCTTCGCGAACCCCCTTCACACCCATAAATTTATGCAAATATGCGCATAAATGCAATAATTAAATAAATTGTAAACGAAAATTTTACAATAAAACTATTGCTAAATGTGTGTAAAGTGTGTATATTTGAAATGTAAACAAACAACAAGCGAGGTTATCATGAAGGTAAAAATCGACAACATCCCGACAACAAAAGGCGTTAAGTTCGGATTTGTGAGTGAAGGCGGTTACGCGCTGCGCATTGGCTTCCGCTTCGCATCCGTCGAAGCCTGCATGAAATACGCACCGAAACACGGCCTTGAAGTAGTCGGCATCGCCTAACACCCCAGGCGCACGGGCAACGCCGCAAACCCGCAAAACCTTTAAACCAAACAAAGCGAGGTCAATATGCGTAAACTGCAAAGGCTCAAGCACTTTCTGTGGCACGTGTGCCACTTCCACGGCCCGACCTGCACCACCGTCACGGAGTCCGTGGTGGCGACAAGCAGGGATGAGGCACTCACGCGCGTGTTCGGGTGCATCCCGCCGTCATACATGCCGCTCGTCGTCTGGAGCGAACCGATAAGGAGGGCCGCATGAACAAGAAATCCAAGGGCAGGCCGTTCGAGCGCATCAACCTGATGCTCGACCGCCGGCAGCTCGAGAAGGCGATGTCGGTGGCCATCGAGGGAGGGGAGCCGGTCGCGGAGGTGGGTAACAGGTCGGGCTTCGTTCGGTGGCTGCTGAACGCCTACATCAAGGTCAACAAGGGGGCAAAATGAAGAAACACGTCGAGAAGATACGCAAGTGGCTCGGAGGTGCTGCCGAGGAGTACGTGGTGCGCAGGGTCGCGTTCTGGTGGCTCGTGTACTACCAGGGCGCGAAGGATGGCGACCTTCTCACCGTCAAGGCGGGAGGGGAGGACATCACCCTGCAACTGAAGCACAGGAAGTGCGTGCCGCTCGGGTACGAGTCCGCGCCGATCGAGCCGGAGGTCGCCGAGAAAATCTACGGACACCCGCTCAACCAGGTCAACGAGGGCGAGGCCGTCATCCTGAATGTCGGCGTGGACGCCACCCTCGAATGCTGGAAGAAGGGTGAACGTGACCCGCGATGGGTCTTGCCGGTGGACATCGACACCCTCCGCATCGTCAAGTAATCGCCCCGCATTTGCACAGAGAGCCCCTTTTGGGGGCTCTTTTGCGTTTTGGTGGGTAAGTATGCGCATGAAATTTTTTGAACGCGTGGGGGCATCTTTTCCTCTAGGAAAAGACAAGTTTAAATATTTAATAAAAATTAAATAAAATGATGTTATGTAATGGAATGTAATGTAATGGGATGTAATGGTATGGAATGTTATGTTTTAATTAAAACATAACACTACATAACATAAGAGGTGGCACGTAGGTCAAGCAAGGTGTCACCTATGTTATACCTAGGTTATACCTAGGTTATCTTTTTTTATGTAAACCAAATGCGTATGTAAAGCAATATTTTACAAAATAATGTTGCTTTTGGGTCAAAATTATTGTATAATTGGGGTATAGCATCGTTGCCGATAATGCGGAATATTTAAACTACTAATTACGCGTCGGCAGCCATGCTCCATACAAGGAGCTTTATGGCCGGTTTTAGATTCAAGATAGAAGAAAAGTCCTTGCTCGTCAACGTGGCGCGTGCTGCATTGGCTGATTTCGAGGCGAAGGCAAAGAACGCCAAGTCGGAACTCGACCAGGCTGGATTCGCGCACTCGGCAGAAACGATGCGCTCCGTCTGCGAAAAACTCGAACGCAACGGCGAGGAATAATGAAAGTCCAATTGGACACAACCGCCCTGCGACGCGAACTGCACAATGTCATCTACGATGACAAGACCTGCGCACAATGGGTGCGCGAGTTCGAGTACACGCTCGGATGCTGGGGAACGAACGAAAACCCGCACCCGTTCGCGATGAGCCTCATCGTCGAGGCAGAAGGTTATCGCGCCTCGCAGTCCATCAAGAAGATGAAGGCCGCAGTCATCAAGGAATTGGGCGCGGACGCATCGAGCGAGGATGTGAACAAGCGACTCGTCGAGAAGTACGGCGAGGAACGCGTAAAGACTATTTGTGACAATATTCGTCGCGCAAAGAACGCGAAGAACTTGTCGGCAGATGGCGACACCAGCGATGGCTCGCCTAACATATACGACGGCAGCGATGCCGCCTTTCTGGAAACTAGAACATCTGCCGACACCAAAACTCTCGACAGCCTGAGTGATAAGGACGAGCGACCCGTGGACGGGAGGGCAACTAGCAAGCCCTCCCGCACCACACCGCCGCAGAACTCATACGGCGAGTTCGGCAACGTCAAGATGACCACCGCCGAGTTCGAGAAGTTCGTGCAGGCTGTTGGTGCTGAACGTGCGAACGCGCTCATCGAGGAGTTGTCCTCGTACATCGCGAGCAGCGGGAAGCGATACAAG
>Ga0247608_10001455_pt1 | contig 32782 bp, 22 predicted proteins | sample 176DNAGHGlowgp2_FD_193490 | JGI IMG/M metagenome (GOLD analysis project Ga0247608, IMG submission 193490) | Sheep rumen microbial communities from Palmerston North, Manawatu-Wanganui, New Zealand - 1766 DNA GHGlow gp2 | ecosystem: Host-associated > Mammals > Digestive system > Stomach > Rumen ...
GTTGTTGAAGAACAGACCGTCTAAACGGAGGCCGTAGGTGAGCTTGAAGTTATCCGTAGCATTCCACTCGTCCTGGGCATAGATGCCGGCCTTGTAGAACTGCACGCGGGCGGCCGGCTTGGTTTCACCGTCATAACCATAGGTAAGGCAGACAGTCTCGGGAGCGGCGCCACTGAGGAAGTCGCTCAAAGAGTTATAACGGTAGTAACCGGTACCGCTGCGCATGTATTGGTTGTCGGCCATCTGATACTCGAAGTTGATGCCTCCGGTAATCTTGTGCTTACCAAGATACCAAGTGAGGTCGTCCTTTACGTTGGCAACGGTGTTGTGCACGGCGTTGTTCCAGGTAAAGAGCTCGTAACCCAGGGCCATGTAGTTGTCCGTACCCACACCGTCTTCCATGAGGTCACCGTCCTTGATGTCGATGAAGGGGAACTCGGAGGAGTTGGTGCCGCGGATGTCATCCAGCTTGGAGAAAGTAGCCAGGAACTGGTTGGACAGGTTGTCCGTCAGGCGGCTGTTCAAATCCAGAGACCAGGTATTCACGATGTTCTGCATGGAATACATGGAGTTGGCAAACGACATGGACTTCGGGGACATACGGCTGCTGGCCATACGAGGGCTGCCGTCCATGGAAGTGCCGTTAGGGCTGTTCCAGACGTTGTTCTTGGTATAGTTGTAACGGAGGGCCAGGTGATGCTTGTTGGTGATGTTCCAGTCCAGGCGGGCCAGAATCTTGTAGTTGCTCTCGTTGGCCGGGAAGTCCGTCCAGGAACCGGTATCGTAACCGTACTTTTCCTTCACAAAATCGGAAACTTTCTTGAGGTCGGCGTTGGTGGTACGGGAGATATTGTCATCCGCGTTGGCGACACCATTCTCAGAGCCTCTCCAACGGTTCACGACGGAGGGAACTTTGGACATTTCACCGCTCACGAAGAAAAAGAGCTTGTTCTTCACGATGGGGCCGCCGAAGGTGAGACCGTAGGTGGTGCTGCGGTTCTTGGCGCGGGCGCCGGTAATCTGTTCACCGTCCACGGCGTCACCCTGCATGTTCTCGTTCTTATGATAAATGTAAGCCGTACCCTTGAAAGTGTTGGTACCGGACTTGGTGATGGCGTTCACGCCGCCGCCGATGAAGTTGGTCTGGCGCACGTCGTAAGGGGAAATCACAACCTGGAGTTCCTCGATGGCGTCGATGGAAACGGGGTTGCCGCCGCCGGGGAGGTTGGAGGACAGGCCGAAGTTGTTGTTGAAGTCGGCACCGTCAACGGTGAAGTTGGCCAGACGGCCGTCGGAACCGGCGAAGCTCATGCCGTTGCCGCCGTACGGAGACAGGCGGGTAACATCCGTGATGCTGCGGCTCACCGTAGGCAGGGAGGTAATCTGGGCGCTGCCGATATTGGTGACGGCACCCGTGCGCTCCTGGGCGGCGAACTTGGAGGCGGCGTCGGCCACCACCACCGTAGCCTCAAGGAATTCGCTGGATTCGGCAATCTTGGCGTTCAGGCTGAAGGTTTCGGCCAGCTGGAGGGTAATACCCGTGTACGTGGTCTCCTGATAACCGAGGCAGGAGAAATCCACCTTGTAGGGACCGCCGGTACGCATACCCTGGATGGTATAACGGCCGTCGGCATTGGTAACTGCGCCATAGACGGTACCGGAGGGCTCGTGCATGGCCATCACGGCAGCGCCGATGACAGGTTCGCCGCTCTGGTCCACCACGCGGCCGGAAAGGGAGGAGGTGGTCACCTGAGCATAGGCGACAGAGCCCGCAATCAACGTAGTGAAAGCGAGCAGAAGGCTTTTAAAAGCTTTTTTCATAAAGGTTTTGATAAGAATAAATATTGATACTAAACAGTATTTCGCTAACCAAATCCGCTGCAAAGATACGACAATTTTCAGACAATAAAAAGGGATTTTTCGGAGGAAATACAACAAGAATGGAGCACCCTTTTTACAGCGTGCTCCAATGGCGTTTTTCCCGAAAAATTTTTTTTACAGGCCGAACGCAGCCTTCACTTCCGGCACACTGTCCAGGAGTTCCCAGCCGAAGAACTGGACAATGCGCTCGCAGCCCTGCACCTTCACCATCTTGGTGTAGGGCTTGCGGCCCATGTGGCCATAGGCGGCCGTGGGGCTGTAGATGGGGTTCTTGAGGCCGAACTTGCGGATGATGGCGGCGGGGCGCAGGTCGAAGATTTCCTGCACCTTGGCGGCAATCTCTCCGTCGGAGAGGCCCTGGGCAGCCGTTCCGTAGGTGTCCACGAACACGCTCACGGGCCTGGCCACGCCGATGGCATAGGCAAGCTGCACCAGGCATTCGGAGGCCACGCCGGCCGCCACCAGGTTCTTGGCAATGTAGCGGGCGGCATAGGCGGCGCTGCGGTCCACCTTGGAAGGGTCCTTCCCGGAGAAGGCGCCGCCGCCGTGGGCTCCCTTGCCGCCATAAGTGTCCACTATAATCTTACGGCCGGTAAGACCGGTATCCCCGTGCGGGCCGCCAATCACGAACTTGCCCGTGGGGTTCACATGCAGGATGAAACTGTGGATAAGGGCAGCCGTCTCCTGAGGCAGGGAGGCCTTCAGGCGGGGAATCACAATCTTCTCCACGTCAAAGCGGATTTTTCCCTGCATGGCCTCGTCCACCTTCGCCTGGCCGAACTGCTTCACGGCGTCTTCATAAGACATCTTCCCCAAGCTCGCGGGCACAAATTCGTCGTGCTGGGTGCTCAGGACAAGGGTATGCACTTTCACGGGCCGATGGGTTTCCCCGTCATATTCAATGGTGAACTGGCTCTTGGCGTCCGGGCGCAGGTAGGGCATCAGTTCCAGCTCGTTGTGGCGGATATCGGCCAGCACTTCCAGGAGCTTGTGGCTCAGGTAGAGCGGGAGGGGCATGTAGTCCTCGGTGTCGCGGCAGGCATAGCCGAACATCATGCCCTGGTCTCCGGCGCCCTGCTCCTCCTCCGTGGCGCGCTCCACGCCCCGGTTGATGTCGGCCGACTGCTCATGCAGGGCGCTCAGGACGCCGCAGGAAGAGGCGTCGAACATATAATCGGCCTTGGTGTAGCCGATGCGGCGGATGGTGCTGCGCACCGTATTCTGGATATCTACGTAGGCCTCGGACTTCACCTCGCCCATCACCACCACCATGCCGGTGGAGCAGAAGCTCTCGCAGGCCACCTTGGATTCGGGGTCCTGGCGCAGGAATTCGTCCAGGATGGCGTCGGAAATCTGGTCGGCCACCTTGTCGGGATGGCCCTCGCTTACGGATTCGGATGTGAACAAATAATTCTTCATGGTATAAAAAAATTAGCCCCGGGCATGTATGCGGAGGCTAAAAACACAAAACACTGATATGAAATGTAATTTTAGCATTTTTTAACGTGGTTGCAAGCAGCCAAATCTATCCACATACCCCAAACGGGACGACAAAGGTAGCATATATTTTTGAATCCGCCAAAAAAATGTGTTACCTTTGCATTCCTATGCCCAAAGCCAAAAGCAGCATACAAATCAAGAACCGCCGGGCCTCGTTCGACTACGAGTTCCTGGAAACCTATACCGCCGGCATCCAGCTGGTGGGAACGGAAATCAAGAGCATCCGGGCGGGCAAATGCTCCCTGCAGGACGCCTACTGCTTCTTCGTGGGCGGAGAACTCTTTGTGCGGGGCATGAACATCGCCCAATATCACTGGGGCAGCTGGGGCCAGCATGAGCCCGTGCGGGACCGCCGCCTCCTTCTGAACCGCAAGGAACTGAGGCACCTTTTCCAGGCCGACAAACAGAAAGGCCTCACCATCGTGGCCGTGAAGCTGTTTATAGCCGACAACGGCTTCGCCAAACTGGTGATTGCCCTGGCCAAAGGAAAGAAGGAATACGACAAACGCCAGAGCATCAAGGAGAAAGACATCCGCCGGGAACTGGACCGCAACGGCTATTAGTCCATCGACTGGCCCGTTTTGGCGGCCATGAAGCGCATTCGCGCGTAATCTTCCGGACTCAGGGAAGCGAAGAAATAGTCGATGGGGTCTTTCACCTCCCCCTTATACCTTACTTCAAAATGCAGATGGGGCGCCGCCACGGAGGTGGAAATACCCACCGTGCCAACTTCCTGGCCCTGCCTCACCGTGCGGCCCTGCACCACGGAAATATCTCCCAGCAGGCTGTACTTGGTCTCATATCCGTTGCCATGGTCTATGGTGACCTCGTTCCCCAGGCCCTTGCGGGAGCGTACCACCTTGGACACCTTGCCCGGCGCCACCGCGTACACCCTGGCCCCCTGCGGCGCCACCAGGTCCAGTCCTTCATGCAGGATGGTAAGGTCATACACCGGGTTGTGCTTCATGCCGATGGAAGCCCCCACCTGCACATAGGACATATTCCTGAGGGGCAGGGTAAGGGGCGGGATGCTGTCGGCCTTTTCCTGAAGGATGCGGAAGATGTCCTCGAAACGGGCATCGATCCGGGAGGCCAGGACCATCAGGCTGTCAGACTGCTCGGAGGCCGATTTCACATAAAAACGCTCCGGCAGGGCGTCCGAGTCTTCCTTGTCGGCCCTGTAACCGCCGATATCTTCCAAAGAGGGCGGCGGCGTGTCGAAGAGCGTCCGGTAGATGGTATCGTCCCTTTCCAACAGGCCGTCCACCACATCTCCGATGAGTTCCGCCTTGGCCACCATGGCCCCGTACATGTTGCTGTACAGGCGGTTTTCTCTCTGGAGACGCCTTTCTTCCGAGGTGGAGAAAAGCAGCGCAAAGATCACATACAAAAGGATGGCAGCCGATACCGAAGCCACCGTATACCGGAAGAAGGCCATCAGAATGCGCCTGCCCTTGCTGGTTTTTTTCTTCGCTGCCATCAGTTCTTCGGTTTTTTGACCAGAGCGGCGTAGTCGGCCGCCGGAATGGTCAGGTCCATATATAAGGCCGGATTCACGTATTCCTTGCGGTAAATCACTTCATAGTGCAGGTGTGGCCCGGACACCAGGCCGCTGCGCCCTGTCAGGCCCAGGCAGTCCCCGCGAAAAACCCGCTGGCCCAAGGCCACATCCATGCGGGACATGTGGGCGTACCGGGTCTTGTAACCGAAGCCGTGATCTATCTCCACGTGGATGCCGTAGCCGGTACGATCCCGCACCGCCTTCACCACCACACCGTCGCCGGTGGCATAGATGGGGTTGCCGGGCGGGCAGGCGAAATCCATGCCCGTGTGGCGTTTGCCGTATCCCAGCACAGGGTGGATACGATAGCCGAAAGGACTGGAAAGCCGATAGGTGGACGGATCCGTATTGAGCGGCGGAATGGCCGGAATGTGGGAGGCCATGTCGCCGGCCGTGCGCTGGAGGATAGAGACATCGTCAAAAGACTTGGACTGGATGAATACGCGCTTTTCCAGCTGGTCCAGACGGCGTACTATGCCCTCCACGGCCGTTCCTTCCAGCTCTGCATAGCGCTTGGCACCACCCAGCCCGGAACGGCGGATGGCCTGGGGAATCTCATCCAGACCGTATACGGAACGGTATACGCGGTCGTCCCTTTCTTCCAGCATCACCAGCAGTTCCTCGTAGCGGTCCAGCTGCTGGGACATCTGGTCTATCCGGGTGTTCCATTCTGCGTTTTGACGGCGCAGGATGGCGGTTTTGGGAAGGTCCTGACGGGAACCTCCCACCCGCAGCCACATGAACAGAAGGAAAAGAAGGAAGCCGGCCGTTGTCACCAATGCCACCTGCCAGCCCTGGATACGGGTTTCCTCCTGGACATCTACGGTGAGTGTCTCCGGATTCAGCACATATTTCTTCTTTCCTTTGGCCATAAAGCTTGCGTGGAGTCTGCAAAGGTAGCAATTTTTATGCCCGCTACAAGGATATTCGTGGAATTTTGCGTACTTTTGCAGGCTCAAAACAATATATATGACATCCAAGGAAATCCGCCAGAAATATCTGGACTTCTTCGCCTCCAAAGGCCACACCGTTGTTCCCAGCGCCCCCATGGTGATTAAGAACGACCCTACGCTCATGTTCACCAATGCGGGCATGAACCAGTTCAAGGACATCTTCCTGGGCAACGCCGCCCCCAAATACCCCCGTGCCACCGACAGCCAGAAGTGCCTCCGCGTGAGCGGCAAGCACAACGACCTGGAAGCCGTGGGCCACGACGGCCGCCACCACACCATGTTCGAGATGCTGGGCAACTGGAGTTTCGGAGACTATTTCAAGACCGAGGCCATCGACTGGGCCTGGGAACTGCTCACCGAAGTATACAAGATAGACAAGACCAAACTCTACGCCACCGTGTTTGAAGGCTCGGACGAAGACGGAACGGCGTTGGACACCGAAGCCCAGGCCGCCTGGCTCAAACACCTGCCGGCAGACCACGTGCTCACCGGCAACAAGCACGACAACTTCTGGGAAATGGGTGACACCGGTCCCTGCGGCCCCTGCTCCGAGATTCATATAGACCTGCGCCCCGACGAGGAAATTGCCAAGGTTCCCGGCCGCGAGCTGGTGAATACGGACAACGACGATGTCATTGAAATCTGGAACCTGGTGTTCATGCAGTATGAGCGCAAGGCCGACGGCCATCTGGAGCCGCTCCCGGCCAAGAACATAGATACCGGCATGGGCTTCGAGCGCCTGTGCATGATTCTGCAGAACAAGAAGAGCAACTATGAGACCGACGTCTTCTCCGGCCTCATCGGCAAGGTGGAAGAATTCTCCGGCCACAAATACGCCGAGGGCGGAAACGTCCAGGTGGCCATGCGCGTGATTGCCGACCACATCCGCGCCATCGCCTTCTCCATTGCCGACGGCCAACTGCCCTCCAACGTGAAGGCCGGCTATGTGATTCGCAGAATCCTGCGCCGTGCCGTCCGCTACGGCTACACCTTCCTGGGCTTCACCGAGCCCTTCCTCACCCGGCTCATCCCCCAGCTGGTGGCCGACATGGGCGAGGCCTACCCGGAACTCAAGGCCCAGGAGAAGCTCATCGAGAACGTGATCCGCGAGGAAGAAAACGCCTTCCTGCGCACCCTGGACCGCGGTATCCGCATGCTGGAAGACAACATGGCCAAAAACGCCGCCACCAAGGTGGTGTCCGGCACGGATGCCTTCGTCCTGTACGACACCTACGGCTTCCCCATCGACCTCACGGAGCTCATTGCCTCCGAAAAGGGCTACACCGTAGACCTGAAAGGCTTTGACGTGGAGCTTCAGAAGCAGAAGGAGCGTGCCCGCAACGCCACCGCCAACGAGTTCGGAGACTGGACGGTATTCGCCGAAGGCGACGAGGTGGTCTTCGAGGGCTATGACACCCTTCAGGTGGAAGGCGCCCGCCTTCTTAAGCAGCGCACCGTCAAGCAGAAGAACAAGGAATACTTCCAGCTGGTCTTCGACCGCACTCCCTTCTATGCGGAGATGGGCGGCCAGGTGGGAGACTCCGGCTATATCCAAGGGGCCGACGGCGAGCGCATCAACATCCTTAACACCGTAAAGGAGAACAACCTGAGCATCCATCTGGCCGAGAAACTGCCCCAGAACGGCGAGCAGACCTTCACCCTGGCGGTGGACGGCGAGCGCCGCCAGCGCATCATGAACAACCACACGGCCACCCACCTGCTGCACCAGGCCCTCCGCGAGATTCTGGGCACCCATGTGGAGCAGAAGGGCTCCTTCGTGGGACCGGACTACTTCCGCTTTGACTTCTCCCACTTCCAGAAAGTGACGGACGAGCAGCTCCGCGCCGTAGAGAACCGCGTGAACCAGCTCATCCGGGCCGATGAACCCCTCTGCGAAAAGAGGGACGCAACCATGGACGAAGCCCGCGCGATGGGCGCCATGGCCCTGTTTGGAGAAAAATACGGAGACGTGGTACGGGTGGTCCGCTTCGGAGACTCCATCGAGCTCTGCGGCGGTACGCACACGCGTTCCACCGGTACCATCGGCCTGTTCAAAGTGAGGGCCGAGAGCGCCGTGGCTGCCGGCGTCCGCCGTATCGAGGCCATTACCGGCGTTGCCGCCGAAGAGGCTATCCAGGCGGTGGAAGACATGCTCAAGACGGTCAGAGGCCTCTTCAACAACGTTCCCGACCTTACCGGCGCCATCGAAAAGATGCTCTCCGAGAATACCGACGCCCGCAAACAGTTAGAGGCTATCGCCATGGAAAAGGCCGAGGCCCTGGCCGAAAAGCTCAATGCCCAGGCCGAAGAAATGAACGGCATCCGCATTGTTCGCTTCGACACGTCCATAGACCCGGCCCTGGCCCGTAACATGGCCCTGATTTTGCAGAAAAAAGCCCAGAACCTGGTGGCGGCCTGCGCCTTTGCCTTTGACGGCAAGCCCAACCTGGTGCTCATGTACTCCAATGACCTGGTTGCCAAGGGCAAGAATGCCGGCAAGGACATCCGCGAAGCCGCCAAACTCATCCAGGGCGGCGGCGGCGGACAGCCCGGCCTGGCCACGGCCGGCGGACGCCTCGTGGAAGGCCTGCCCCAGGCCTTAGACAAAATGGTGGAAGTTGCTATTGCGTGAAAAAACTTGACCAGTATTTAGTCAAATCGTTCGTGGGACCGTTTTTCGCGATCCTGGCGATTGTGGTCTTCATACTGGTCATGCAGTTCCTCTGGGTCTATATTGATGAACTGGTGGGAAAGGGGTTGGAGTTCAAGGTAATCCTGGAATTCCTGATGTGGGGCAGCGGAACGGTGCTACCGCTGGCCATCCCCCTGGCCACGCTCCTGAGCTCCATGATGACGCTGGGAGACATGGGCGAGAAGTTCGAACTCACGGCCATGAAGGCCTCGGGCATCTCCCTGGCCCGGGTGCTCCTTCCCATGACTATCGTCTGCGCCGGCATCTGCGTGGTGGCCTTCTTCATAGGAGACCGGCTGGTCCCCTACTCCATCAACCAGATTTACACCATGCGGGACGATATCGGCCGCACCAAAAGCGAAATCAAAATCCCCACCGGAACCTTCTACGACGGCATCGAAGGGTATATCCTGCGGGTAGACTCCCGGGACAAGAAGACGGGGATGATGCATGGCATCCAGGTGTATGACCATTCGGCCGGCAGGGGCAATACCCGCCTTACGGTGGCCGACAGCGGCATCATCCGCATGTCCAAGGCCAAGGATTATCTCACCTTCTCCCTGTATAACGGCGTCAACTACCAGGAGGAAAACACCCGGAAGTACCGGGACACCACCCTGGCCCTGCAGCGGATTGCCTTCCAGACGCAGGAACTGGTGATTCCGCTGGAGAACTACGCCTACCACCAGTCTGACAGCGCCCGCTACGGAGAGCAGGTTCGTTCCATGAACCTGAAATCCCTGCGGCACGGGCACGACTCCCTCCAGGCCCTGGTGGACAAGGGCACGCAGCGGCATGTGGAAGACTTCCTGCGGCAGAACATCCTGGAGAGGCGCAAACAGTTGGACACCTCATGGCGCAGCGTTTCCTCCACCGTGCTGGAGCCGCACCCGGGCGGCCCCTGGAAGAGCCTGAACGAGAAGAAAAGGGCGTACGAGAATGCAGCGTCCAACGCCCGGCAGTACCAGAGCATCGCCCAGAGCCAGATTATGGATTCGGCCGACTATACCCGCCTGATTTACCGCACGGACGTGGAAATCTGGAAGAAGTTTGCCCAGGCCCTCGCCTGCATGCTGCTCTTTTTCATCGGTGCTCCCATCGGCGCCCTCCTCAAGAAGGGCGGCCTGGGTACGCCTGCCATCTTCTCCATGCTGTTTTTCGTGCTCTACTGGGTCATCGACATCATCGGGGAACGGCTGGCCAACAACGGACAGACCAGCGCCTTCGTGGGAAAATTCATATCGGCCTTTGTCCTGGGGCCGCTGGGAGCCTTCTTTACGGTGAAGGCCATCCAGGATGCCAGCCTGCTGCATGCAGATTTGTTCAAGAGCTGGTTCAGGAAATTCAAGAGTAAACTTATTCGTATGTTCAGACAGACACGCATTGTATATATGGGTACGCCGGAATTCTCCGTAGGACCGCTCCAGGCACTGAGGAAAGCCGGTTACAAAGTGGTGGGCGTAGTGACGGCCCCGGACAAGCCCTCCGGGCGCGGGCTCAAGCTAAGCGAGAGCGCCGTCAAGAAATACGCGGTGGCGGAAGGGCTGCCGCTGCTGCAGCCGGAGAAGCTCAAGGACCCGCAGTTCCTCAGCGAGCTGGCTGCCCTGAAGGCCGATTTGTTTGTGGTGGTGGGCTTCCGCATGTTGCCGGAGGTGGTTTGGAAGATGCCCAAACTGGGCACCTTCAACCTGCACGCCGCCCTGCTGCCGCAGTACCGCGGCGCCGCCCCCATCAACTGGGCGGTGATTAACGGAGAGAATATTTCCGGCGTCACCACCTTCATGATAGACCAGAAGATTGACACGGGCGGCATCATCCTGCGCTCCGAGTGCCGCATTGAGCCCACGGATACCGCCGGAGACCTTCACGACAAGCTGATGGAGCTGGGCTCCACGCTGGTGGTGGAAACGGTGGAAGGCATCATCCAGAAGAACGTGGAACTGCGCGTGCAGCGCAGCTTCATCCAGGGCTCCGAGCTCCTCAAGCCCGCCCCCAAACTCACCCGCGAGCTCCAGCACATAGACTGGAACGACACGTCCAAGCATGTGTACAACCTTATCCGCGGCCTCTCTCCCTTCCCCTGCGCCTTTACGGAGCTTTGCCATGCAGGGCGGAGCGAAGAATCTCCCGTCCAGCTCAAAATCTTCTTCGGGGAAATCCGGACCGACCTTCATGCCGCCCCCGGAACGGTTCTGAGCGACGGCAAAACCTACTTTGCCATTGCCACGCAGGACGGTGCCATCGCCATCAAGGACCTGCAGCTGAGCGGCAAGAAGCGCATGGACGTGCGCAGCTTCCTGCTGGGTTTCCGCAATCCCACGGAATATACCACCACGCAGGGCACTTCCAAGGCTGAGGTGGCCAAAGCCACACCCAAAGAAGATGAATAGCATCGTCATATTATGCGACGGCCTGTTCCCGTCGGAGCCCTATCCCCTGTATCTGCTGGATTCGGCCCCCGGGGTGGTGTGCTGCGACGGGGCCCTGTCCAAGCTGCTGGCGCACAACCCGTCGGCCCGTCCCCTTGCGGTGGTGGGAGACCTGGATTCCCTCTCCGAAGAGCTTCGGGCGCAATATTCGGCCCTGATTGTCCGGGAAAGCGAACAGGACGACAACGACCTCACCAAGGCCATGCGCTGGGTGCTGCGGACGCATCCCGAAGTTTCCGAGATTGTGATTCTGGGCGCTACGGGCCTCAGGGAAGACCACACCATCGGCAATCTGGGCCTTCTGATGGAATACACGCGCCTGTTTGATTTGGGCGGACGCAAGGTGACCATGGTCTCCGACTATGGGACGGCCTTCGCCATAACAGATACCTGCGACCTCCACTTGGGTGAAGGACGCAGGTTCTCTCTTTTCAGTGCCGACAATACGCTCCGGATTAGCTCCGAGGGCCTTCAATGGCCCACCGACGAGGTTGTGTTCGATGCCTGGTGGAAGGCCACCCTCAACCGCACCGTCTCCCCCATCGTCTCCCTCCACTTCAACCATCCTTCATCGGCCCTGGTGATAGTGGATTAGCGGCAGAAATTGCGGCTGGCAAACGGAAGCGACAGGCGGAGGGCGGTGTGCCAGTATTCCCAGGTGTGACCGCCGTTGCGAACGCGCAGTTCGCTGTGCAGGCCGGCCCTTTTCATTTTCAGGTGCAGCTCTACGGACAGGGGGAGAAGGGAATCGTCGTCTCCGCAGTCCAGGAACCACTGAACGGTCTTGAGACGGCCGATGGCGGCCTCATCGGCCTGGTCCATGAAGTCCAGGGTGGAGTGCTTCCGCACCGATTCGTCCGTGAGGGTGAGCTTGCTCCCCGGCCGGCCTTCGCCCCGCACCTCGCGGTGCTTGTTGTCCAGCCAGGCGCTCATGCCGTAGGCGCTGGAGAAGAGTTCCGGATGGCGCTGGGCGTATGCGATGGAACCGCCGCCGCCCATGGACAGGCCCATGACGGCCCGCAGGCCCTTGCTGCCGCCGCAGTTGAACTTCTTCTCCACTTCCGGCAGGAATTCCTGGAAGAAGAAGTCTTCGTACGGCCAGTCCTTTACGTTGAAATAGCCGTTCTGGTAGTTGTGGACGTCGCTGTCTCCGGCGTTGGGCATCACAATCACCGCCGGGCAGAGTTCTCCGGTGGCCATGAGCTCATCCACAACAGCCTTCATGCCGCCCATCTCCACCCAGTTGGAGTAGTCTCCCCAGAGGCCGTGCAAAAGGTAGATAACCGGGTAGCTTTTGGCGGTGTCATAGCCATTAGGCAGATACACGTTGTACTTCTGCTCGCAGCCCAGCTTTGCGCTCTGGATGCTTTCCGTGACAATTTGGCTCTGCGCTGCGGCAGAGAGGGCCAGCAGGCCCGCTATGAGGGTAATAAAGAGTTTTTTCATGGCCGATAGATTAAGGATGAACTAGCGTACCCACCTTTTCTCCCGCCAGGAGCTTGGTGAGGTTGCCGGTGGCGTTCATGTCAAAGACGATGATGGGCATGCCGCCGTCGCTGCAGAGGGCGTAGGCGGTCTGGTCCATCACCTTCAGGTGCTTGGAGATGGCCTCGTCAAAGGACAGTTCGTCATATTTCCGGGCCGACGGGTCTTTCTCCGGATCGGCCGTATAGACGCCGTCCACGCGGGTTCCCTTGAGGAGGGCATCGGCCCCTATCTCCAATGCGCGGAGGGCGGCGCCGCTGTCCGTGGTGAAAAAGGGATTGCCGGTTCCGCCGGCGATGAGGGCCACGCCGCCGCGTTCCAACACCTTCACGGCCTCGTCCCTCATGTAATACTTGGCATGCGGCTCCATGGGGGTGGAGGTGAAGACCTCGGCCTCTACGCCCTCGGCTTTGATGAACATCTTGAGGGCCAGGGAGTTGATGACGGTGGCCAGCATGCCCATCTTGTCCCCGTCCACGCGGTCGAAGCCCTTGCCCACACCCTGCAGGCCGCGGAAGATATTTCCGCCGCCGTTCACGATGGCAATCTGCAGGCCGGCCTTGGCCGCCGCCGCTATTTCCTTGGCATATTTTTCCAGCCAGACCGTATCCAAGCCCTTTCCGGCAGGGCCGCCGAGGCTTTCGCCCGAGAGTTTCAGTAAGACACGTTTGTACATATTCATCATTGATTTTGCACAAAAGTACCCTTTTCATGTTAGAAATCCAAGAAAGATTCCTATATTTGCATACTTGGAAAAATATCAAAACATTTATAATGGCTAATTTTCTAACCTCTTCCATCGGCAAGAAATTCATCCAAAGCGTCAGTGGCGCTTTCCTTATCATCTTCTTGCTCCTGCACGGCACCATCAACTTCTTCTCCGTCATTGATTCCATGCACGGAAACTTCGGCAAGGTGGCGGCCGACAACTTCCCCTACACCCACGGAGACGGCTGGTTCCAGCTGGGCTGCGACTTCATGTCCTCTCCCGTAATTGACATCATGGTCCCCATCCTGGCCCTTGGCTTCCTGATCCACATCTGCTACGGCATCTGGCTCAGCGTACAAAACTTCCAGCGCCGTGGCGGCGTCAAGCGCTATGAGGTGTCCTCCAAGGCCAAGAACGACAGTTGGAGCGCCAAGAACATGTTCGTGCTGGGTATCGTCGTCCTCGGGTTCCTCTGCTTCCACCTCACCCACTTCTGGGCCAAGATGCAGCTGCAGGAATTCATGGGCGGAGAGGCGGAGAACCCTTATTACCTGCTTGTGAACACCTTCCGTCACGAGTGGGTCCTGGCCCTGTACATCGTATGGTTCGTGGCCATCTGGCTGCACCTGAACCACGGATTCTGGAGCATGTTCCAAACCATCGGCTGGAACAACAAGAAGTGGTTGCCCCGCCTGCGTGTGCTGGGCGTTATCCTGAGCACCTGCATCGTGCTGCTGTTCCTGTGCACCGCCGTCAACGCCTATGTGGAAGCCCACTATGTAACGGCATCGGCCCAATGGACAGCCCCCCTGCTGGAACAGATTGCCGCGCTCAACTAAAATTTTTGAAAAATTACTTGGTTTTTTCATTCCGATTCTCCATCTTTGCAGAAGAATGAAACGCAATAACAATAACAACTGGTGGCGCTCTTGCAGTTCAAACCTGTAAGTCGCTTCGCCGTGGTTATTAGACAGAAACAGCACGCTGACTTACAGTGTGCTGTTTTTTTATGACAATTAATTATCAACAAATAAAACACTTAGCATTATGAGACAGAAAAAGTACATCCTCCCCGAGAGCGAAATTCCCACCCATTACTTCAACATCCAGGCTGTGATGCCCAACAAGCCGCTGCCCTTCCTGAACCCCGCCACCAGAGAGCCCCTGAAGCCCGAAGACTTCTACCCGGTGTTTGTGGAAGAGTGCGCCCGTCAGGAATTGAACCAGACCGATGAGTGGATTCCCATCCCGGAGCCTGTACGCGAGCAGTACGCGGCCTATCGTTGCACCCCGCTGGTGCGTGCATACGAGCTGGAAGAGGCCCTGGGTACCCCCGCCCACATCTACTTCAAGAATGAGAGCGTAAGCCCGGCCGGCAGCCACAAACTCAATTCCGCCCTGGCACAAGCCTACTATGCCAAGAAGGAAGGCATCACCAACATTACCACCGAGACCGGAGCCGGCCAGTGGGGCGGTGCCCTCAGCTATGCCGCCAAGAAGTTCGGCCTGGACTGCGCCGTATATATGGTGAAAGTGAGCTACAACCAGAAACCCTATCGCCGTTCCATCATGCAGACCTTCGGTGCCGCCATCACCCCCTCCCCGTCCATGAGCACCCGTGCCGGAAAGGACATCCTTACCAAGAATCCCAACGACCAGGGCTCCCTGGGTTGCGCCATCTCGGAAGCCATGGAACTGGCCTTGACCACGCCCAACTGCAAGTACACCCTGGGCTCTGTGCTCAACCACGTGTGCATGCACCAGACCGTTATCGGCCTGGAGGCGGAGAAGCAGATGGCCCTCGCGGGAGAATATCCCGACATTGTAATCGGCTGCTTCGGTGGCGGTTCCAACTTCTCCGGCATTGCCTTCCCCTTCCTGCGTCACAACATCCAGGACGGCAAAAAGACCCGCTTCATTGCGGCCGAGCCTGCCAGCTGCCCCAAACTCACCCGTGGCAAATTTGAGTATGACTTTGCCGATGAGGCAGGCATGACACCGCTCCTTCCCATGTTTACCCTGGGCCACACCTTCAAACCCGCCACCATCCATGCCGGCGGTCTGCGTTACCACGGCGCCGGCGTCATCCTGTCCCAGCTCATGAAGGACGGCTACATGGAAGCCATCGACCTGCAGCAGACCGAAACCTTCAAGGCCGGCATACTCTTTGCCCAGACCGAGGGCATCATCCCCGCTCCGGAAAGCTGCCACGCCATTGCCGCCACCATCCGGGAGGCCCAGAGGTGCAAGGAAACCGGCGAGCAGAAGACCATCCTTTTCAATCTCTCCGGCCACGGATTCGTGGACATGAGCGCCTACGACCAGTACATCTCAGGCGAGCTGCAGGACTACAAGCTCACCGACGCGGAACTGGCCAAGTTCATGGAATCGGCCGATAAGCTGAACGCCTAAAAACCATTGACAGCTAACTTGCTGTCCCTCATACGTTTATAGAACATTTCTCGTTCAAAATTTGAACGAGAAATGTTCTATAATATACTCACAGTCAAGCGATTAGTTGTCAAGGTGTTTACACCGGAAGGGTCTGGGAGCGGAGCCAGGCGGCCACTTCGGCCGGAAGGCGGGGAGAAAGGGTGCGGTAAACGAGCTCGTTGTAGCGGTTGAGCCAGGCGCGTTCCGCTTCCGTGAGAAGGGAGACCTCTACGCAGGAGGTGTCGAAGTGGCAGAGGGTAAGCGGCTCAAAACCCAGCCAGGAGCCGAATTCGTTGTCTCCTACGGGCCGAACCAGCAGCAGATTCTCATGGCGGACGCCGTGCATGCCTTCGCGGTACAGGCCGGGCTCGTCGCTCACAATCATACCGGGCAGCAGCGGCTGCGAATTGAAATTCTGCCGGATGTCCTGCGGGCCTTCATGCACACCCAGGAAAAAGCCCACGCCATGCCCGGTCCCGTGGCCGAAGTTGCGCTTGGCCTGCCAGAGGGGTTCCCGGGCCAAGGCATCTATCTGACAGCCGGCCGTCCCACGGGGGAAAACCGCCATCGCCAGGCCGATATGCCCGCGCAGGGCCAGGGTATAGTCTTCCCGCTCCAGGGCCGTACAGGGACCCATCGGCACGGTGCGCGTAATGTCCGTTGTACCAAAGAGATACTGCCCGCCGGAGTCGCAGAGATACAGGCCGGATGCTCCGATGAGGGAAGAGCCCTCTGCAGGCGTGACATAATGCGGCAGGGCCGCCGAAGGCCCGTAGGCCGATATGGTCTCGAAACTTTCTGAACGGAAACCGGCCACCTCGGCCCTCAGCGAGTGCAGACAGGCCGATGCCTCCCACTCGTTCACGGAGCCGGCATGCCGGGACAGCCAATAAAGGAACCGTTCCATCACCAGGCCGTCTTCCAGATGAGCTTCCCGCATGCCGTCCACCTCCGTGGCGTTTTTCACCGCCTTGCGAAGCGGCACCGGTGAAGGTCTTTCCTGTACAAGGGGAATCCGTTCCCCTTCGTCAATGGCCTGCCGAAGGTATATGCTGCATGTAGCCGGATCCAGGCAGAGGATATCCACACCGGCTTCCTTCAAGGACTCCAGGGAGAAACTCACGTCCGAATAGTCCCGGATCTGGATACCGTCGGCCTGCAATTCCTCAAAAGTGTCCTGCGTGTCCGGATTTACGGAAGCGAAGGCGTCTTTCCGCACAAACCACTGCACTTCTTCCAGGCTCACCAGCAGGTAGGAGATGACCAGGGGGTTATAGTCGATGTCGGCCCCGCGGATATTCAGGAGCCAGGCAATCTGGTCCAAGGCCGGGAGGAGGATGGCATCGGCCTCCTGCATCACCAGCCACTTGCGAAGCCAGGAGAGTTTGGACTCCCGCGACTCCCCAACCAAATCTTCCCCGAGGGTAATGATGGGTGAAGTGGGAATGGCGGGGCGGTCTTCCCACAGAGCGTCCAGAAGGTCCGGAACGGGGAAAATCTCCGCATCCGGGACAGCCTCCCGCAGCGTACGGATGTCTTCCACGGTCTGGCACAGGCCATCTATGGCAATGCAAGGTTCGTCCAGGCCCAGCGAGGCTATCCACTCAGGAATAGGGACCTGCTCCGGAACCCGCATCTTATGAAGCTGGATTCCGCTGCCCTCCAACTGCTTTACCGCCTGGATGAAATAGCGGGTGTCCGTCCACAGGCCGGCGTGGTCTTGGGTAACCACCAAATCCCCGGCTTCTCCGGTGAATCCCGACAGCCACTCCACCTGTTTCCAGCGGGCGGCCGGGTACTCGCTGGCATGGGGGTCGCTGCCGGTGAGAATCACAATATCCCAATGATTTTCTTTCATCAGAGCCCTTAAGGACTCAATTCGGTATGAATAAAGATTGTCCATGGTTCTTAAATCGACGGCCTCCGGCCGGCGGCTTTTCCCTCCCCGAGGGAGGGAAAACGGGAAAAAGGAGGGGTAACGTGAGCAAAAATTGTCAATTTATTGACAAATATAACTATATTTGCATGAATTAAAAACTTTTTGCCATGACTGAAGATCCCCTTGAGAGAATAGAGCGCGAAGAGCGCGAAAGAAAAGAGAAGAAAGGCCCCAGAACCATCATGACCGTGCTGGCCATCGTGGCCGGCGTGCTGGCCCTGGTACTGGGTTATCTCCTGTACCAGCGAAACACCTTGGTAAAGGAACTGGAAGTGGAGAAGGCAGACCTGGCCCAGCAGATGGTCCAGCTCCAGAGCGATTTTTCCAACCTGAGTTCAGACTACGAGATGATTAACCACCAGCTGGACACCTCCCGTGAGCAGGTGGCCATGCTCATTGACAAACTCTCCAAGACGGAAGCCACCAACCGGGCCAAGATTCGCCAGTATGAGAAAGAGCTGGGCACCCTCCGTGCCATCATGAAGGGCTACATTGTCCAGATAGATTCCCTGAACACCCTGAACAAGAAACTGACGGCCGATGCCGCCGCCGCCCGTCGCGAAGCCGCGGAGAGCCGCCGCGTGAGCGAGGAACTCACACAGCAGGTGGAGAACCTCTCCGTGCAGGTGAACGCCGGCAAGGTGCTCAAGGCCCGCGCCATCTCCCTCAACGCCCACTACAACAACGACAAGGTGGGAGACCGCCACAGCCGTGTGCGTTACATGGTGGCCAACCTCACCCTGCTGGAGAACAACATCGCAGACAAGGGTCCCGTACGCATCTATGCCCGTGTGAAAGATCCGGATGGCATCCTTCTGCTGAACGGCGAATCCGTGGAGTTCACGGTGAACGGTCTCACCCTGCAGGCCACCGCCTCCCGTGAAGTGGACTACGAAGGCCAGGAAGTGGACATGTCCATCTACATCAACGACACAGGAGAGTTCGTGAAGGGTATTTACACCCTGGAGGTGTACTCGGACAAGAGCCTCCTGGGCCGCGCAGAATGCCTGCTCCGTTAATATGATTTACATTCACGTCCCTTTCTGCAAAAGCTTTTGCATTTACTGTGACTTCTATTCCGAGATAGCCGCAGACGGCGCCGTTGAGGCATATACCCGCGAAATCTGCCGGGAAATCCGGGAGCGCAGCGCAGAAATGGACGACAGTTTGAAAACGCTGTACTTTGGCGGCGGCACCCCTTCGGTGCTGCCGCTAAGCAGTCTTACCCGCATCCTCCTCACTTTGGAGGAAGTGGGGCATGGCGGCCCGTACGAGGAATTCACCCTGGAGGTGAACCCGGAAGATTTGGTGGAAAAGGGCCTGCCCTATGTGGAGAGCCTCCGGACGCTGGGCGTGAACCGCATCAGCATCGGCATGCAGTCCCTTGACGACGATCTTCTTCACTGGATGAACCGCCGCCACAACGCGGAGGGTGCCGTCAAAGCCTTCCGCCTGGCCCGGGAAGCCGGCTTCGAGAATATCAGCGTAGACCTTATCTTCGGCCTCAGCAATCTCTCGGACGCCGTCTGGGAAAACACCATCAACCAGGTGCTGGAACTGGGTCCGGAGCACATCTCCTGCTATCAGCTAACAGTGGAAGGAGACAATGTGCTGGCTGAGAGGCTGGAAGCCGGAGAATATGAGGAAGCCCCGGACGAGGTGTGCGCCCGTCAGTACCGGATTCTCTGCGAGCGCCTGGCCCGGGCCGGGTACGAGCACTATGAAATCTCCAACTTCGCCCGTCCGGGCTTTCAGGCCGTTCACAACGGCGGCTACTGGGCACGGAGACCGTATGTGGGGCTGGGTCCGTCGGCCCACTCCTTCAGCGGGAAAGGCCGGAGCTGGAACTCGCAGGAACTCACGGGCTACAAGCTCACCCGCGAAGAGCTGAGCGTGGAAGACGAGAAGGTGGAAACCCTTATGCTGGCCCTTAGGACCGCCCGCGGGGCCGATGCCGAATTCATAGAAGCCAACTGCCTCAAAGAAGACATTGACCGCCTCATGAGCCAGGGCGCCCTTCAGAAAACGGGGCGGCGCTACCGCATCCCGGAAGACCATTTCTTCGTGTCGGACCAAATTATCAGAGAACTAATATGACCTACCTCAGAAGAGCCTTCAAATATTTTATCCAGATCACGCTCATCTTTGCCGTAATCATGGCCGTTCTCATGCTCAGCGGCCTGGCCTCGAAGGATATCGGCACGGCCTTCCGCAACGGCTGGAAGTCGGTGGAACTCATCCTGGCCGCCTTTGCCGCCATGAGCCTGCTGTATCCCCGCTTCGGCTATGCCACAAGGCAGATTAACGCCAAAGGAGACCCGGCGGAGCTTTGGCCCGCCATAGACGGCGCCATGGCGCAAAGAGGGTATGTGAAGGCCGGGGAAACGCCGGAAGGCGGCCGCAAATACCATCTGGGCAGCACGCTTAACCGCGCCGCCCGCCTGTGGGAAGACAGCATCACCATCAACCCCGTCCTGGGAGGTTTCCAGGCAGAAGGTCTTGTCCGAGACCTCGTCCGCGTGGTTATGTCCCTGGACAGAAAACTCAATAGCCATGAAAACTGATACCCAAGGATTCAAAACCGTAGCCACATTTACGGAAAAGGTTCAGGCCGATATGACCGTGGCCCTTCTGGGAGACAACGGCATTCCGGCCGGCGTCTTCGGAGCCGACTCCTCCTACCCTTCTCTGGGCTATGCACGCCCCATCGAGGTAAAGGTGAATGAAAATGATTACGAGGCTGCCCTGAGCATCTTGGCAGCCGCCCCCAAGGCCGAGTAAGAATCCCCGGTACTACAGCATGAAAAAGACTTTCTTGATTGTGGCGCTCCTCGCCGCAATTTCCTGCGGTCATGACAAGAAGGCCGCCCCGGCGGAAGCCGTTTTCACCCCCCAGGACATCGTGCTGGATTCCCAGCCCACCATCACATCGGCCGATTCCGGACCGGACACTCCGAACAAATGGATTGCTTTCAGAAAGGATTTCAAGCTGAAGAGCGTTCCCCGGAACGTCCCGGCGAGGATTGCCGTGGACAGCAAATACTGGCTGTGGATTAACGGAAAAATGGTTGTGTTCGAAGGTCAACTCAAAAGAGGCCCCAACCCTTCCGACACCTACTTTGACGAGGTGGACCTTTCCCCTTATCTCAAGAAAGGGGAAAACAAGCTCGCACTGCTGCTTTGGTATTTCGGAAAAGACGGTTTCTCCCATAAGGGAAGCCCGGAGGCCCAGCTTTGGTTCAGCTGCCCGTCAATCGGGCTGCAGAGTGACGAGAGCTGGCTCAGCCGAGTTCATCCGGCATACGGCAAGGCCGACTGTCCCGAACCGAATTTCCGGCTTTCGGAAAGCAGCATTTCCTTTGACGCACGCAAAGACATGGAAGGCTGGCAGACCGGAGCCATCGAAGGTTTCGCACCATCCATCAGCCTGAAAGGCACGCTGGGCAAGCTGCACAGCCGTCCCATCCCGTTCTGGAAGGATTACGGAATCAAGGAGGCCGATTTCGAGACCCGTCCCGGAGCAAAGGCCGACACCGTCATAGCCAAGCTCCCCCACAACATGCAGATGACGCCGGTTCTTGTTGTCGAAGATGCCTCCGGAGGCCACAGAATCCTCATTCAGACCGACCATGCCCGTGTGGGCGAGGAATGTCTCAGGGCCGAGTACATCACGAAAGCGGGAGCCCAGGAATACGAGTCCCTGGGCTGGCTCAGCGGCATGCGGATTATCCTGACGGTGGAACACGGGGCGAAAGTGACCGGAGTGAAGTACCGCGAGACAGGCTATGACAGCGTAGCTGAAGGCCGTTTCCACTGCGAGGACCCCTTCTTCAACAAGTTCTGGGAAAAGGGTTTGCGTACGATATACGTCAACGCCCGCGACAATTTCTTCGACTGTCCCGACCGCGAGCGGGCACAGTGGTGGGGAGACATCGTGACCATCTCCGGGGAGAGTTTTTACACCTACACGCCTTCGCTGCATGCCCTTATCCGCAAAGGAATGCGGGAACTTGTCGACTGGCAGCGGCCCGACGACATCCTCTTCTCCCCGATTCCGGGCAATTACGGCGTGGAGCTTCCCTGCCAGATGCTGGCCGCCATCGGCGTGTACGGCTTCTGGAACTACTACATGAACACCGGAGACAGGGCCACCGTCGAATATGTTCTGCCTGCCATCAAGAAATACCTGGAGACCTACCGGGTGGGCGAAGACGGACTCCTGGAGTGGCATGACGGAGACTGGAACTGGGGTGACTGGGGCGAGAACAAAGACATGCGCCTGCTTCAGAACATGTGGTACGTCCTGGCCCTCCAGTCGGTCACGAACATGGAAGACATGCTGGGCGAGATTGTCACCGGCAGGGTTTACCGCGGACGCATGAACAAACTCAAGGAAGCCATCAACCGCGTTGCCTGGACCGGAAGCTGCTACCGCCATCCGGACTACAAGGGCGAGACGGACGACCGGGTGCAGGCGCTCGCCGTCGTGGCCGACATAGCGTGGAAGGACAAGTATGACGCCATTTTCGAGGTGCTCAAGAAAGAGGAGCACGCCAGCCCCTACATGGAGAAATACGTGATGGAAGCCCTGTTCCGCATGGGACACGGCGACTATGCCCTTGAGCGCGAGCGCAGACGCTACGACTTCATGGTCAACCATCCCGACTACGACACCCTGTTCGAAGGGTGGAACGTGGGCGTGGACGGCGACTGGGACTGCGGAAGCGTGAACCATGCCTGGAGCGGCGGTCCCCTGGCCGTGCTGCCGGCGAAGATGTTCGGAATAGCGCCCATCCAGCCCGGCTGGAGGAGGTTCTCGATAGCTCCCGACAAGCATATCTTCAATGATTGCAGCCTTTCCTTCCCCACCGACAAGGGAACGGTGGCGGTATCCTTCAAGCGTAACGGAAAAGCCATCCACATGGATGTGGAGGTACCGGAAGGGTCCCTGGCCCATGTCCATATTCCCTGGGCCGATTACATCAGGAACCTTGGCCCGGGCAAGTACAGCCTGGACCTGGGGAACGGCCCGGTCTTCGAGGAAGGAAACTTCCTGTACCGGGACAAGAACCAGCCCGTGGAGAAGCGGGTGGAGGACCTGCTCGGCCGAATGTCCGTAGAAGAGAAAGTGAGCCAGGTCAGCGCCGAGCTCGTCAATGTGGACGAGTGGGAAAAGAGGGACTATACCAAGGGACTTGTCCGTACCCTCGTCCATTTCTTCCCCAGTTGGAACCTCCCGAACGACCCCAAGTCGGTGGCCGAGGTGATTAACGAAGACACCCGCCTTTCCATCCTGGCAAACCGCTGGGGAATTCCTGTACTGCAACACTGCGAGGCCCTTCACGGGGCGATGTGGGGCAAAGCCACCAGCTTCCCCCAGAGTATCGCGATGGCGGCCTCTTTCGACGATGCGTTCTACAACCGCGTCGCCCGGGTGATTGCCAAGGAGGTCAGGGCCGTGGGCGTGCGCCAGGTGCTGTCTCCGGTGGTGAACATCTCCAGGGACCCGCGCTGGGGCAGGACCCAGGAAGGGTACGGGGAAGACGTGCTGCTGAATTCCGCGATGGGCGTGGCTTTCGTGAAGGCGCTGGAGCAAGGAGGAATCGTCACCACTCCCAAGCACTATGTGGACAACTACGGCGAGGGAGGCCGTGACTCATACGCTTCCACCAACTCCTGGCGGGTGCTGCGTGAAGTTTATCTGGAGCCGTTCAGGGCATGCGTCCAGGAAGGCGGCGCCAGGGGAATCATGTCATCCTACAACTCGGTGGACGGAGTTCCCGCCAGCTGCAACGGCGTGCTGCTCAACGATATTCTCAAGAAAGAGTGGGGATTCAAGGGTATCGTGGTCACCGACTACGACGCCGTGGACATTGTCCGCCGCCATCACGGCCTGGCTCAGACGGAGGACGAGGCGCTCGCCCTTTGCATGGAAAACGGTCTTGACGTGGAACTGCATATCACGTCCCTCGGCCTTCTGGACCTTGTACAGCAGGGGAAGGTGAGCGAGAAGACCCTTGACGAGGCTGTGCGCCGGGTTCTGCGCCTGAAGTTCGAACTCGGCCTCTTTGACGATCCCTACGTAGACCCCGACAAGGCGGCTTCTCTGGTCCACACCGAAGAGCATCAGCAGCTTGCCTACGAGGCCGCCTGCAAGGTCATGACGCTGCTCAAGAACGACGGAACCCTTCCCCTCAAGCCGGGAAGCGTCAGGAAGATAGGCGTCTTCGGCCCTGCCGCTGACGAGTTGAGCCTGGGCAATTACAGACGTCCCGGCGGCCGCTGGGAAGGCGACGGCATAACGCCCCTGGAAGGTCTCCGGAAGGCCTTTGAAGGCTCCGCTCAAGTGGTCCTGAACACCGGAGGACAGAACGTCAGGTCACTTGCCGCTACCTGCGACGCCCTGCTTTTCTTCCCTACGATTATCGAGGATGAAGGGCGCGACCGCAGCAGTTTCAAGCTTCCGTCGGCAAAAGTCCGTGACCGGGACGAGAGCGGCGGACTGGTGGTGGACGCCCAGCAGAACCATACCATCACGATTGACCAGGAGAAGATGGTCAGGGACCTGATAGCCACCGGAAAACCCGTGATTGTCGTCCTTCAGAACGGAGGCATCATCGACATCAGCGATTGGGTGGACGGAGCGGCCGCCGTACTGGAGGCCTGGTATCCCGGAGAACAGGGCGGAAGGGCTATTGCCGATGTGCTCAGCGGCGCCGTGAGCCCCGGAGGACGCCTTCCCGTAAGCTGGTCCAAAGACATCGGCCAGACGCCGATGTACTATTCCATCAAGCCCAGCGGACGCGGCTACGGCTACGTGGAAAACGACGGGAAACCGCTCTATCCCTTTGGCTACGGTTTAAGCTATACCACATTTGAATACAGCGATTTCCGTCTGCCCGGGAATCTGGGGAAAGACGAATCCCTGAAGCTGTCCGTCACTGTGAAAAACATCGGCGAGGTGGAGGGTGACGAGGTGGTACAAGTTTATATCCATGACGAACTGGCCTCCGTTGTCCGCCCCATGAAGGAGCTGGCCGCCTTCAAGAGGGTGTCGCTGAAGCCGGGCGAGAGCAAGGAAGTGGAGATAGAGATACCCTACCGGCGTTTTGCCCTGTGGGACAAAGACATGAACTTTGGCGTGGAGGAGGGTTGGTTTGAGGTATGGCTTGGAAAGAATGCCGATGAGAAAGCCCTTCCCGGAGGGCGGGTTTACGTCAAATGACGGGCAGCCGCCTCCAAGGCTGAATAAAAATCCTGCCCGAAGGCATCTGTAAGCGGTCCGCGAAGGAACTGGTACACCCGGATTCCTTCGCGGCGCCCTTTCCGGAAGGCGTTTTCGCAGATGTTCCAGCGATGGAGGTTGAGCCCGCATCGGCCCCCGCCCAAATCCACCACCCGGATGGGATAGAGGGAGCAGGAGATGGGCTTTTTGAAAGAAGACAGTCCCTTGCAGAACTGGCGCTCGATGGAGCAGAAGCAGCTTCCGTTCTCAAAATGGCAGTAGGCACATTCTTCACTGCCCGGCACCAGGGGCGTCACCAGGTCTCCGTCGCGGTCTATCTCGAAAAAGCCCTTGGCCTCCACGGCGGCCCGGCCCTCCTCCCGCATGAGGCCTTTGAAGGAGTCGTAATTGGCTTCTATGGGGTCCAGCTCCTCTTCCTTCAGGGGCGCCCCGCTGTCACCGATAATGCAGCATTTCCCCTTGCAGAGCTCATAATCACAGGCAAAATACTCCAGGATTACCTCCTCCGAAACCAGGACATCCCCGATTTCCACGATAGTTCCAAAATCTTTCCGGCTCATGGCACCAGCAGAATGATTTTCCCTCCGGAAGTGAGGGTGCTCAGGTACTCTTTTACCTGGGCTTCGTTAATGGCCGATATGCTCTCTGCGTAACGGCTGTAAATGTCTTTGTTGCTGGTGTAGCGGGTGAGGAGGGTGGTCACGAAGCCGGAAGGGGAATCCAGCTCCCGCTTTACCTGGGAGAGGGTGCGGGCCTTCCAGCCGCTGATATCGGCTCCGCTCAGGGGCTCCGAGGCGCAGGAAGCGAGGGCGGCCTGGACGGCGGAAAGGGCCCGCTCGGGGTCCTGGGTGCGGACATCGCCGGGAAGATTGTCCGAAGGGATGGGCCGCAGCGCAATCTCAATCTGAAAACGCTCCTGAGGCTGGGTGAAGTTGTTCCCCTGCAGCTCAATCGAATACCCGTAAGGCGCCAGGTGGCGGATTAGCGACCGCCGCAGGGCCTCAAGAGCCACGAAGGAGGTATAATAGTGGTCTGAGGTAACGGCATATTCCGCATCCAGAAGGAAGTAGATTCCCGAGGGATAACCTTCCAGCGTCTGCTGCGTAGTGCCGCTGAGGGTGCGCAGGGGTACTGCACGCCGGGGCAACGAACTCTTGTCTGTACGGAAGCCGCCCAGATAACGGAGCAGAAGGCGCTTTACTTCCTCTTCCTTCAAATCTCCGGAGAGGATGAGGATGCCGTCCTGCATCCGGGAAAAACGCCCTTCAAAGTACTTCTCCGCCTTCTTCTGGGTATCCAGGGTAAGTTTTCCAGGGAGCTTGTTGGCGGTATAGACAAAACCCGGAACCAGTTTCTGATACAGCAGGTCCTGCACGGAGGGCTGCGCCAGGGCCTGGTTCTGGCTATAGAGCTGATACTGGGAAGGATTCACCTTGCGCCGGTTGGCCATAGCCAGGAGGGCTTTCAGGAAAAACTGGAGCTGGCCGGAAGGCGCCTCCCCTTGAGCGAAAAGCTGTTGACGGAAAGCTCCGTTTCCATGCTCACGCCGCCGGAGGCCAGCAGGTCCCGGAATTCGGCGGCGGGGATATCGGCCACGTCATACAGGCCAAGCATGTCTCCTATATAGCCGCCCTCCCCTTCTTTCAGGTCCGGAATCTGGGCCAGGCCGCCGCCCAGCTGCAGACCGTAGTGGAAGACGCCGCTGCCGGGAACGGGTTTGAAGATGACCCGCATGCCGTTGGTGAAGGTCCAGAGGGTTCCGCCCGTGACGGCCTCTTTTTTCTCTGTCTTGATCCGGACCTTGGGGCAGCTTACCTCAAGGGACAGGGTGTCTGCGCTTTTCCAGCTGTGGTCTTTTTCCGTAGGAACCACCGAGCCGAAGAGGTAGGCCAGGTTGTAGTTGAACAGCTCCTGGTCCTTGTCCAGGGAGTCCGGAGCACCGGTGAATTCCAGCTTGAGGTTCTCCAGCTGATTCAGGAGGGCATCAGCAAAATTGTTGAAAAACCGCGTTTCCGTAGTGTCGGCCAGCGTTTTGCGGGAGAAATAACGCATGGTCTCCGAATAAGGAGCCAAGTTGGCACCATACAGGAAGTTGGCGGCGCAGCGCCGGATGTCATTTTCGCGGGAAGGAATGTCCGTGGCGCGGTGCCGTACAAGAGGCGTGAGCACCTTCTTGGCATCCGTGAACTCCCGGGGCGTGACCCCGCGGCTGTCCACCTCTGCCAGCGTGGTGGAAAGCACACACATGGCCGCGTCCGTATTCTCTTTGGCTACCGTGACGGCCACGGTGTACTGCTCGTCGGAGCCATAGTCGTCGCTTCGGAGGGAATGGATGTCTATGAGCCCGTGCGGGATACCGGCATCCTGCAGATTGCGTTCCAGGCGATGCCGCAGGATAAGCTGCAGCTCATCTCCAAACAGGTCTGACACAATAGCCTGGGCCGTATTCATGTAGTCAAAGGGGACGCGGGCGCCCGAATAAGTGACCGACACGCGGGCCACGGGAGAATCGGAGGGATAGGCCTCTACCCAGGGAGCGGGAGAGGATTCCCACACATAGTCCGGCCGATGGGCCTCTTTCACCAGCATCTTGGGCACCATCATGGAAAAGATGTCCATCTTCTTCTTGATTTCCACGGGGTCTATGTCTCCGCTCACCACCACGGCCTGCTGGGCCTTGGAAAGGGCCACCTGCACGAAAGAGTACAGGAGCATGGAGTCCAGCACGTCGCTCTTGTAGAAGGGGATGTCGCGGAAGTGATAGACGGTGGAACCGTCCACGTCGCAGATATAGCCCTCCGGCCCGGGCGCCACGCCCATGCGGGAAAGAAAGGACGTGCTGAACTGGTCCAGGGGCGCGGCGGAGCTGGGCTGGTCCCGCTGGATGACGGCGATGTCGGCATATCCCTTGTCCGAAGGGTTGGTTACGGTGTAATAGGCCACTCCGCAGGGAAGGTTGCCTTTCTTGATGCGGCTGTCCGCCGGAAGGGACGGAAGCGTCTGGGCTGGCACAGTTGTTGAAAATACAACAAGAGCCCAAATGGGAAGGATGATATGGCGAAACTTGGATGGAATCATTTTTACAAGATTTTCGTACAAAATTACAAACTATTTTGCTAATTTTGCAATTCGCGTGCTAAACGTATGTCTAACTTAGCTTAATAAAGAAGAAGATGAAAAGATTTTTTGTTGTTCTCGCAGCCCTGGGGCTGAGCGCCGCAGTAGCCGGTGCACAAGATTTCAACGCAGCTGTTGACGCTTTCAATGCAGGCGCCCAGGCCATGGAAACCAACAAGACCGAGGCCCTGGCCCAGTTCCGTTCCGCCCTTGAGCAGGCCCAGGCCTGCACGGAAGAAGAGGCTCCCGAATTTGTGGTCAAATGTAAGAGTGCCATCGTAGGCGCCCTTGTGTCCATTGCCAAGGATCAGATTAACGAAGACGCATACGATGATGCCCTGGCCACCCTCGCAGAGGCCAAGACCACCGCAGCCGAATATGAAGAGGCCGAAGCAGCCCAGGAGATTGCCACCCTCATTCCCAACGTATACATGCGTAAAGGTGCCACCCAGCTCAAGGCCAAGGATGCAGCCGGTGCTGCCGCCACCTTCAAGGAGCTGGTTGCCCTCACCCCCGAAGACGGACAGGCCAACCTGCTGCTGGGCCAGGCCCTCATGCAGAGCGGCAACATGAACGGCGCCATCGAGTCCCTCACCAAGGCTAATGAGCTGGGAGAAGAAAATGCCCCCAAGCTGCTTTCTACCGCCTATCTGCGTCAGGGACAGGCCTTCCTGAAGGGAGGAAAGAACAATGAGGCCGTGGAAGCCTTCGAGAAATCCAACAGCTATGCCGAAAGCGGCAACGCCTACCTCCTCATGGCCAGCGCCCTCACCAAGAGCGGCAAGAGCGCCAAGGCCATCGACGCCTACAAGAAGTATCTGGAGCTCTCTCCCAATGCCAAGAATGCGGCCGACATCATCTTCACCATCGCCGCCACCGCCCAGAAGTCCGGAGACAAGGCTACCGCCAAGGAATATTACGGCAAACTGGCCGGCACCAAGTATGCCGCCCAGGCCGAGGCTCAGCTCAAAGCCCTCTAATTTGAAGACGCTGGAACTGCTGGCTCCCGCCAGGAACATAGACATCGGCCTTGCAGCCATAGACTGCGGGGCCGATGCCGTTTATATCGCAGGGCCGGCCTTTGGAGCCCGGCAGGCCGCCGGAAATCCGGTGGAGGACATTGCCCGGCTCTGCGAGTATGCCCATCGCTTCGGCGCCCGTATCTACGCCACGGTGAATACCCTTCTGGAGCAGGAGGAGATACCTCAGGCGCAGGAGCTGGTCCAGGCATTGGAGAAAGCCGGGGTGGACGCCCTGATTGTGCAGGACCCGGCGGTGCTCTCCATGAGCGGTTCCCTGGTGATGCATGCCTCCACCCAATGCGCCATCCGTACGCCTCTTAAGGCCCGCGGGCTGGAGAGCCTGGGCTTTGGCCGATTGGTGCTGGAGCGGGAACTCTCCCTGGAACAAATCCGGGCCATCCGGGAGGCTGTGGACGCCGAGCTGGAATTCTTTGTTCACGGCGCCCTGTGCGTGTGCTACAGCGGGCAGTGCTACCTCTCCGAACACCTCACCGGCCGCAGTGCCAACCGGGGGGCCTGCGCCCAGCCATGCCGCAATCTCTATGACCTCGAAGACGCCTCCGGCAAGGTTCTGGTGCGCAACAAAGCGCTTCTTTCCCTTAAGGATTATAACCTGTTACAGCGCTTGGAAGACCTGGCCCAGGCGGGGGTGTGCTCCTTCAAGATTGAGGGCCGGCTCAAGGGAGAATCCTATGTGCGAAACGTGGTGAAGGCCTATTCGGAGGCCTTGGACGCCCTGGTTTCCCGCCACCCGGAGCTTTACCGCCGCGCGTCCTTTGGCCATGTGCGGGGCGGCTTTACCCCGGATGTGCGTAAAACCTTCAACCGGGGCTATACAGAGCTGTTCCTGGACGGGGAAAGAGGAGACTGGGCCTGCATGGATGCACCCAAATCCATGGGGGAATATGTGGGCACCGTGGCGGCCCTGCGGCCCGACGGCATTGTGCTGAAACCTGCCTTCCCGGGCCTGGTTCTCTCCAACGGAGACGGCTTTGCCTTCGTGAATGCTGACGGCGGCATCACCGGCTTCCGGGCCGATGTGTGCGAGGGCCTGGCCATCCGCTGCAAGAAGCCCTCCGGCCTGAAGGAAGGCGCCCGCCTGTACCGGAATATCAGCGCCGCCTTTGAGCGGCAGATTGAGGCCGGAAAACCGGTGCGGAAAATGGACGTGCGGCTTAATGTTCACTTGAAAGATGGCCGGCTTTTTGTTTCCGCCCTGTCGGAGGACGGCCGGGAGGCCTCCGTGGTGTTGGAAGGCCCCTTCGATGAGGCCCGTGACGCGGAAAGGATGCTCCAGACCATCCGGGGCCAGCTGGCCAAAAGAAGCGGACACTACGCCTTCTCAGAGCCTGCCGTGCAGGTGGAGGGACCGGTTCCGTTCATGGCCGCATCGGCCCTTAACGGGGCCCGAAGGGAGCTGGCGGCACAACTTGACGCCCTTCCGGTTCATGCCCTTCCCCTGCGGCGCGGCGTAAAAGACCCCCACAGCACCTTCCGCTTGGAATACTCCTCCGGCGGAGAGCTCATGCGCAGCAAATACTGCATCCGGCACCAGCTGGGCCTCTGCCCCAAACAGGGGAAGGCCCGCAGCGCACAGCCACTCTTTCTGCGCAATGGGAAAGAGCGGCTGCGCTTAGACTTCCATTGCTCCGTCTGTGAAATGACGGTGAAAGCTTGACTGCAAATCTTCCGGACTTTATATCAGTTCCAACACCAATTCCACATCTCCCAGGCCCACCTGCTGGCCGTTAAATTTTTCAATATAGGAGCGGGTGAGGTTTCCGCGCCAGACAATGTCGTCACGGGTGCGCAGGGGCAAGTCTATATCAAAGCCATAACTTTTGGAATTGTACTTGACCGTGGCACTGCACTTCCAGGAAGTCTGCGTACCGCCGTCATCTTCCACAATCATCAGGGCGGCCGATGACAACTGCGGCGTCCATTCTGAAACCAGCACGGCATTGAACGTGAGGTCCATACCCACCTCTGCACGCCGCACCACCATGAGGAAGTCCGTGATGGAGGGCTCGTACAGGCGCAGCTCCGCCTCCGTAGAAGCTATGAAATCCTCTACAGAGCCCATTTTGACCCAGAACTCACTGGCCCCGGCAAACCAGGAATCGAACTGACGCTTGGCCTTGAAACTGCGCAGAACCAGGGTCTTAATCTCGGAATCGGCCTTGGAAACCACCAGGTCTCCCCCGCCCTGTCCCCAGGAAGGGTCTTCCCGGCGGAGCATCTCCAGCGTCTTGTACTCTGCATCCGAATTGCGGTTTACCACCCACACGGGCTGCTCCCGGGCCATTTCTTCCGTCACCAGCACCTTGGTCACCTTCCCGTCCGGGCCCAGCGAATAGCCTTCATTGGAGCCCACATCCCCACCGGGGTCGAAGGTGACCACCGGGAAGGAGTCTCCGTCCCAGGCCTCGGAAAAAGGCCAGTAAATCTGAACGTCGGAGCTTTCCAAGGCCTCCAACCAAGCCTCCGGGTCTTCCAACATCCCGTCGGCCTTGGTGGAGAGGGCGGCCTCCCGGAGCAGTTCGCGAAGGGGGCGGCTGTAACCCTCGGCCTTGGTGGAAGCCTTGTCTCCCACGCCCGCACCCGGCTCTGAAAACAGCTCCTGCATGCGGTATTCTTCATCGTAGCCATTGGTGGCCGATGCCCGGGCCGCATCATAAACCTCTTCCAACTGCTCGCTTTCAAGGGGAAGCACAGACAACAGACGGGCCACATCTTCCAGGAGGACGGCGGGCTCTGAGGGAGAATCCTCTTCATTGACGGGGGTAACAATCACTTTCTCGCAGCCGCCCAGGAGCCCTGCCAAAGCAAGAGCGGCCATCCCCAATAATAAACTTTTGTACTTCATTTTGCCATGTCCGGAATTTGGCTCCGGTTCCTTTCTGCAAAGTACCGAATACTTATCCGTGTAAAAAAGTGTTACACGGATAAAATTAAAATATGCATTAGAGGATATTAGGAGGCCGATTTCCGGAAGCCTACAAAGCGATCTTTGTCAAAAAAATCCTTCATTTGGCGCACATCGGAAAATCCGGCGGAGGAAAAAAGCTCCGCAGTGGCCGCTCCCATGGTTTCATTAATCTCCACCAGCCCCGTTCCGCCGGGGACCAGCAGACGGCCGCACCACGCCGCCACGGACTGGTAAAAGACCAAAGGGTCCGAGTCCGGGACAAAGAGGGCCATGGGCGGCTCAAAGTCCAGCACATTGCGCCGCATCTGCGCCTTCTCCGCTTCCAATATATAGGGAGGATTGGACACTATCAGGTCGAAAGGGCCGAAGGGGAAAGGCTGCGCCGGAGCCAAGACATCGGCCTGTACAAAGACGGGGGCCTGGGCGCCTGCATCCAAGGGAAAATCCTGGCTGCGGGCCACCTGGAGGGCTTCCTGCGAAATATCCACACCCACGACGGAGGTTCCGGGCACTTCCAGGGCCAGCGACCAGGCTATGCAGCCGGAGCCCGTACAGAGATCCAGCACACGCGCCCCGCGGGGCAGGCCCCGAAGGATGTCCACCGCCGCCATAACCAGCTGCTCCGTCTCCGGCCGGGGGATGAGGACGGCGGGCGAAACGCGGAAACGTCGGCCCATAAACTCGGAAAAGCCCAGGACATACTGGACGGGCTCTCCCTTCTTCAAGCGCTCAAGGGCAGCTAAAAGGGAAGGCAGGCGGCCAGAAGGAATCTCGTAGGACGGTTCCAGGATGGGAGTATGGCGCTGCACACCCAGCTGCGCCTCACAGAGCATCAGAAGCAACGAGCGTGCCTCCGAGCTGGGGTACAGCGGTTCCAGGGCAGCAG
>Ga0247608_10001457_pt1 | contig 32726 bp, 47 predicted proteins | sample 176DNAGHGlowgp2_FD_193490 | JGI IMG/M metagenome (GOLD analysis project Ga0247608, IMG submission 193490) | Sheep rumen microbial communities from Palmerston North, Manawatu-Wanganui, New Zealand - 1766 DNA GHGlow gp2 | ecosystem: Host-associated > Mammals > Digestive system > Stomach > Rumen ...
CGAAGCATCTACCTTTACGGCAGAGGTTTCCTCAAATAAATCAGGTCACAAGAAGACGGAGTGCAAAGAGATTATGGCTGTCATATGCGATGCGATGTCGCTTATGAACTACAGAAGAATCATATGTACATCCGTTCCGAACATTAAAGACTCAAGCATTTACCGGCTCACAGCACGCTTCACAGCGCTTGTTGATGAGAACGGATTTTACAGAAGATAGGAGAAAAAAACATGTCTTACAATGCATCCAGCACGTATCTCACGTTCCTTATGCATTCCACCGATGGTACTTCGTACACAAAACTGCTCGATATCACCGATTATCCGGATATGGGTGGAGATCCTGAACTGATCGACACCACAACCCTGACAGACAGAATGCGGACGGGCGTTCCGGGAATTATCGAACTCGATTCCCTGTCCTTCGGAGCAAACTACGATCCGACCGATTACGCAAAATGCCAGACACAGCAGGCTGCGGACCTTGAGGAGCCGTCCTACTATGCCATTTGGTTTGGCGGTACGGAAAGTGTTTCCGGCGGAGATCCGACTCCGACAGGCACCATTGGAAAGTTCTCTTTCAAGGGAAGAATGACTGTCTATGCGCTCGGCGGTGGTGTCAATGAAAAGCGCTCCATGCGTGTTTCCATTGCCGCTGCTACCCCGATTACATTCACTTCAGGTTCCTAAGATAGATAAAGGCATAAATACAGGAGGGAAAATATGGCTAAAACTATCAATTTCAATTATAACGGCGAGGATTACTGCCTCGAGTTTACGAGACGTACAGTCCGTGAGATGGAAGGCGAAGGTTTCCGCCTTCGTGATGTCAAAGATAAACCCGTAACGAGCATTCCGGTTCTCTTTTCCGGTGCGTTCAAGTGCCATCACAAGCGGATCAAAGAAGAAGTCATAAATGGTATTTATGCCTCTATTACAGACAAGGAAGAACTCATGGGTAAACTCCTTGAGATGTATACCTATGCAATGAATTCCCTGTTTGATGAACCGGATGATGACGAAAAAAACGTGGAGTGGACGGCGAACTTTTAATCAAATCGCCGTCTTCACCACATGAGCCGGAGTCAAAACCGGTAGAAAACTATACGGAAGTCTTCAGGGAATTCTTTCCCTTCTACCTTAATGCAGGCATGACCCCCGAACAGTACTGGGACGGGGATGTTGAATGGGCGGAGGACTTCCGTATTGCGTATCAGCAGAGGCTTGAAGATCAGAACCGCATGGCATGGATCCAGGGACAGTACATCTATCTTGCCCTTGCGTCGATTATGCCGGCGACAAGCATCAAGTTCAAAGCAAAGAAGTTTGACCCTTATGTTGAAAAGCCATTCTCCGTCACAAAGCGACAGCAGAAGATGGAGGAGGAACGGAAGAGAAAAGAGAGTTGTCTTACTGGTTTTGAATATATGATGCGCTTCACCGCTGCTCATAACGAAAAGATGAAACAGGAAGGTCGGGTGAATCAGGATGGCTGAATATGAACCTATAAAAGCGACGATTGAAGTCGAGGCCGATACTTCCGAAGCTGAAAAGAATCTTAAAAAACTCAAGGATACAGGCAAAGAAACATTCGAAGAGATTGCTGAATCCGAAAAGAAAACGAGTGAGACCAGCGAAAAGGTGAAGGATTCACTCGGAGGCCTGAAGGAAATCTTCGAAAAGCTCGCTGAAAAAGCAAACAGCGTCGGCGGTGTCGTTGATTTCTCGAATTCAATACAGCAGGCAGACATTCTTCAGGCAAAGATTGTCGGCATTGCGGATCGAATCGGAAAGCAGGTCGAAAAGGGAGACTACCTTGGGATCTCGAGATCTGTAGAAGGAATTCAGAAGGCGATCGATAAACTTACCGAACTCGACAAGGAAGCGGAAGCAGCACAGAAAAAGATTGCTGAACTCGCCGACGAAAACGGAGAAATCAAAAACGAAACTCCGAAAGTCGACAAACAGGTTGATGTTACTGCTGCGGATGTCGATTCGTTTATCGAAAGCCGTACCGAGGTTGACCGGCTGTCAGATTCGCTTGATGCGCTCAGGCAGAAATATGCGGATGCGGTCAACTCCAACGAAGCGGAAGAAAAACTTCTCAGGATTGAATCGAGAATTGTCAGTCTCCGGGAAAAACTGGAGGAACTGACAAAGCCGATTCAGGAAGTCAAAATCTCTGCGGATGCGATGGGCCGTATTTCCTCAATGGTTGACGAAGCGTTCCCTCAGATCAAATTTGACATGGGGGATCTCGAAGGACTGCTTAATTCAAGAACTGAAATAGACCGTCTGACAGACAGTCTTCAGTTGCTGAAGGAAGAGTATGTCGAACTTGCAAATGCCGGCGGGGACAGCAAGAAACTGCTCTCCCTGGAGGAAAGAATCGCTTCCCTTACCAAGAAGATCGAAGAACTTTCCAATGAAACGCCAAAAGTCAAAGGGATGTTCGATTCTATTATGAATGAATCGTTCATCAAAGGGGCGTTCTCCAAGGCCGGCAAAGACATTTCGAATGTATTCCGGAACATTACATCCTATGCAAAAAGGGCTGCAGGCGAAATTAAGAAATTCGGCGCATCCATCGCACAGAATCTGGGTTCAAAACTTACCGAAGGGGTACGCAAAGTCGAACAGCTCGTGAACTCATTCGGACGAATCCTGATGTACCGGGCGGTCAGATCGGCAATCAAAGAGATTACTGCTTCCGTAAAGGAAGGATACGAGAACCTGTACCGATGGTCTCGTCTGAATGACGGCGAGTTCTCAACATCGATGGACAGACTGGCGACTGAGGCACTGCATGTAAAGAATGCTCTTGGAGCTGCTCTTGCACCAGTTATCAACGCACTTGTTCCGATTGTTGAAAAACTTGCTCACGCCTTTATTGAAGTGGTCAACGGAGTTAATCAGTTCCTTTCAGCGCTTACCGGAGCGAGCACATGGACAATGGCGCTTCACACGCCGATCACATACGCTCAGGCTGCCGGCAAAGGCTTTGACAAAGCAACAAAGAAAGCAAAAGAATACAAGGCCACAATCCTTGGATTCGATGAAATCAACAAACTGAATGACGATACATCTTCTCTGAACGGGGACACAAGCGGTTCGGACGAACTGCCCTATGGTTCCATGTTTACAAAGAAACCGCTCTCCGATTTTTGGAAAAAGTGGCTTGATACCAACGATTGGACAGATCTCGGACGGCTCGCAGCTCAGAGGGCAAACAAGATTCTGAAAGATCTTGATAAATGGATCCTGACGGTCGCAAGGCCGTGGGCACTGAAATGGTCAGAGCGGATTGCAACATTCCTGAACGGATTCGTCGAGGACTTCGACTGGGAATTCCTTGGCAAGACAATTGCGGACGGAATGATGGTGATTGTCGATTCAGTAAATCTGTTCTTCGAAAAATTCAATGCAAAAGCATTTGGAAACAAAATTGCCAGCACGATTAAAGGGTGGTTCGAGAATATCGAATGGTCGGCAATCGGGCGCTACTTCGCAAATGGAATCAATTTTGTTGCAGATACTGCATCTGGATTCTTCGCAGAATTCGTAAGAAATGCGGAAGAGTACGGAGGAGATCTTGCAGTCGCATTCAGATCATGGGTGAACAGCATTCACTGGGATGAAATACGGAATGCAATTTCAGACGGACTCAGAAGTATTGCGGGAGTAATCAGAGGATTCGTCAGAAATGAAGACGGTTCATGGGATCGCTTCCGTACAGAATTTGTGCAGACAATCAATACGGTTATCGGGTCTCCGGACATCGACGAACTGATTGATGCCGGCACAGATCTCATCAACAACATCGTAAGAATGCTCGGAGATGTTGACTGGGAAGGAGTCGGAAGAAAAATCGGACTCATGCTCGGTGGCATCGACTGGATGAATGTCCTTGTAACTACCGCTGAGGCGGTCGTAAAGGGACTCTGGGGAGCGATTCAGGGAGTGCTTGAATCAGACAACGGCGGAAGTTTTGTGGGCGCCATGGCTATCGTTACGGCGGTCACAGGAGCATTCAGCCTTGCAGGCACATTTGCCAGCGGAATTGTCGGAGGATTCACTGCCGAACTCGGCAAGACACTCATGAACGGTCTTGTAAGTGCAGTCGGCTCTGAAGGACTTGGAGCTGCTGTTCTCGGATCGATGGGGTGGATTGCAGGAATCGGTGCTCTCATTGCCGAGGTCGGTGTGTTTGTCTACGAGGGTGTAACCCTGTGGAATGCACATCAGGACCTCATGCAGGCAAAGGCAAACGAGACATCGTCCGTTCTGCGGTTGCAGGCAGCCCTTGCGGAGAATGGAATCAATGCAAGTACGGAGCAGATCGAAGCACACCTTAACGGTCTGATCTCTGTATCCGAACTGACCGGCGGTAAATTTCAGTCATTCGGAGAAATTGTCTCATCTTCGACAGGCAGAATGAGTGCAAACGTTACTGGAGACCTCGATTCTGTTGCAAAAACAGCATCCGCAACATTCGATAAGGTGAGCAAATCCACAGTGGATTTCACCGGCGGTGTCAACGATGTGATTACACGGTATCTGACAGAAGCGTCAGACGGATCTTCGGACAGCATGCGTAAACTTGCGGACGATACGACAAACATCTTCCGTGATGTATCGAGTGCGGTCGGAGATATCAATCAGGCGCTGTCGAATTCATTCTCGAAAATGGCAAGTTCCATTTCGGAATCCATGCAGAGAATGTACAACTCGGTGTCCTCGAATATGACGAGGATTGCGAGCAATGTCGAACAGAACGCTCGGAGAATTCAGGAAGCATTCAATTCTGTTTCTTCGGCTGCGAGCATGAATGTCAGCATTCCTGCTCACGCAAACGGAGGAATGGTTGAGGATGGCCTGTTCTTCGCCAACAGCAGTGAGATCATCGGTCAGTTCAGCAACGGAAACAGTTATGTTGCCAACAACGAGATGATTATCGAAGCACTGGAACAGGGCGTATACAACGCTGTGTCCAATGCCCTTGCGAATCAGCCGTCAGGAGGCGGAGACACCATCCTTATGATTGACAGCGAAGAAATCGCAAGAGCGTCTATCAAAGGGCAGAGAAAACTTGACCGGAGAATCAGTCCGACCGTCAAGTTCAGTCAGTAAGGAGGGTTTCGGATATGTCAATGATCTATGTGGATGGTGTTGAACTTCCGGAGCCTTCCGAATTTACCTGGGGAATTCAGGATGTATCGAATTCTCAGGCAGGACGGACTGAGGATGCTCTCATGCACAAAAACAAGGTGGCTGACAAGCGGAAACTGAATCTCGCATGGCAGGGACTCACTCCTGACAAAACAGCGATGGTTCTGCAGGCCTGTCATCCGGAGTATGTATCCGTACGATATCACGATGCAATGGATAATCAGTACGAAACAAGGACATTCTATACCGGCGATAAGACAGCTGCTGTCAAGTGGTGGTATGGGGCTACTGGAAGATACTACTCAAAAATATCGTTCAATTTCGTTGAACGTTAAACACAGCAGGCTGAAGTGCAATCAGGTATTTCAGCCTGTTTTCTGAAAGGAGGAATATATGGCATCATTCAGAACACCAAGGCAGTGGTATGAAATGACAATCGGGAAAAGCTACGACACCAATCACGCATATGGTCAGCAGTGTTGGGATTATTTCGATTTTTTCAACCGTTGTATCGGGTTTACAGGCTCACGTTATTGTTCTGTCACGAAGATGGCGGGAGACCTCTGGATGCTCAGGGATTCCGCTGATTATCACTACTACACAGCGTATGACTATATTACTAATCCAGCTGACTTCAAAACTGGAGACTGGGTCTTCTGGCCTCAGCATGTCGCTATGTATTACGAAGGTAAAGAACTCGGACAGAATCAGCCAAGTCCATATGTCACATTGCGGGATATGAACTGGAACGGAATCCTTGGGGCTATGCGCTGGAAAGGGTGGGAATCCTTCTCCATTGCAAAAGGATCTTCGGATATCGTTATCAACGAGCATAGGTATGTCTTGTATCGTCAGGACAAGTCCAAGGGCGAGAAATTCATCGTCATTGGTGCCGGTCTTAATGAAGTTAAACCATTCAAGGAATTAACATACAAGACCGTATATGCAAAGGCCGGCGGAGCGAATTTCTACCAGATGAAGGAAGATATTCCGGATCAGCCTTATGGCACGACATATGGAGACGTATCATCTCCGTGCACCGGAATGTATCAGAACCTTCCGAATCAGGACTCCACACTGTTCTATGATGCAGAGTCGAAACAGTTCGGGGATTGTGCATTTCATGAGGTAGACCGGTCACACAACGTATTCTCTCCGTCTCTTGTGTTTCCAAATGTAAACGGGCACTTTGAGTACGCAAGAATGGTTGGTTATGACTATATCAACAATGAGTCGGAGTACTGCTTCGTTATGGAAATGTCGGACGGATACGCCATCGGAAGAGCGCTGGAGAAAACAACTCCTAAGACTATTGCGGACGACTTCACCGCTTCCGACATGGTTCACATCATGTTCCTTGATGGTGGCGGATCAGCTCAGTACGGAAGATGGGACGGAACGGAATTCGAATACATTGGCGGAGATGGAAGACCGCTCCCGTCTGTGTGTGCGATTATCCGAGACTTCGATGAACCGGTTGAACCGGAACCTGTAATTCCTGAGCCGGTCACGCCTGTTCCGGAACCGGAGCCTGAACCACTGCCGGATCCTGTTCCTGAACCTGAACCTGAAAATCCTGATGAAGAACCAAGCGAAAAGCCAAGCGAAAAACCGGAGGAGAAACCTGTGGAAAAAGAAACAACTATTATCGGTCAGATTGCACGACTGATTGATGTGAAATCCATCATAACATTTGCCGTCATCGGAACTCTGTGTTACCTGGAAGTGTTCGGGAAAGCAGTAGATGAGAAATTCCTTGTAATCGTCACATCGATTATTACATGGTACTTTTCCGCACAGACACAGAAGGGACGATAAGCAATGGAAAATGTAACTTGGTTAGGTATTGTTTCGGGGATCCTTCTCTTATCTCAGATTCTTAACCTGTTCAACTCAGCCAACACCGCAAAGAAAAATGCGAACGCTCCGTTGGACGAGATTAGGAATGAAATGAAGGATGCCAGGAGGGACATTACCGTGATGCAGAGCGAAATAAAGGACCTGAAAAGGGACGTCGACCATGCGCACGAAAAGATAAGGGAGACGGAAGGAAAACTGGAAAAAACAACAAAAGCTCAGAATAAAGCATTCATGGCATTGTTGCTCTGGGCGAAATCCGGAGGTCAGGATTCATCGAAGATTGATGATGCGATCAACGAGATCAGCGAACTGTAAATCAACATGGCATATGTTTATTACAACCCTAATCCCTCGGGGAAGCAGACAGGTGACTGCGTAATTAGATCCTTGTCTGCGGTGCTGGGGATGTCGTGGACAGAGGTTTACGACATCCTCACATTCGAGGGAAGAGAATATTACGACTGGGGAAATCATGAAGCAATCTGGGGACAGTATCTTCGCAGAATCGGTTTCACACAGTATCCGATTCAGAATACATGCCCGGACTGCTATACGGTTGAGGATTTTGTATACGACCATCCAAAAGGAGTCTATGTACTTTCCACAGGATCTCATGTTGTGGCTGCGATTGACGGAAATTACTTTGACGCATGGAATTCAGGACGGGAATGTCCGGTCGTGTATTGGTCTAAGGAAGAAAGGTGAGACAGCAAATGGCGAATTTTTACAACCCGTATTTCAATCCATATCCGAATAACGGACAGTATCCGCAATATTCGCAGTATCCACAGTATCCAAATCGCTCAGGGCTGAACTGGGCACAGGGAGAAACAGGGGCAAAAGCATTTCCGACACAGCCCAATACATCCGATGTGATTTTTGACTCTGAGTCTCCAAGATTCTTTATCAAAACAGTGGATGCAAGCGGAGTGCCAATGCCTCTTCGGAAATTCAAGTTCTATGAGGAAATCGAACAGCCTGCGCAGAAAATCTCGCAGGATGAATCTTCTCAGAATGCAAAGGAAGAATATCTGACAAAAGCGGAATTTGAATCCAAAATTGACGAATTAATGCGGAGCATTAGAAGGATCTCTGACAGACAGCCTCAGAAGAATAACAACAGAAGAGAGGAAAACGACCAAAATGCAAAATCCTCTGTATAACCAGTACGGACCGACACAGGGGCAAAACAACCAATTTGCCGACCCTGGCAATATGGTCCAGAGGTTTGAACAGTTTAAACGGGCATTTTCCGGAAATCCGGAAGCGATGGTTCAGCAGCTCATGCAAAGCGGAAGAATGAATCAGGCACAGTTTGAACAATTCAAACAGATCTATCAGTCTTACAGAAACATGTACAGAAAATAAAAAGAGGTGCGGAAATGATTATTCCAAGCAGTGATTTCAGACACGAACTATTTGAAGGGAACCGGAATTATATCATTTCCGCTTTCCTTTACACATCCAACGGGACCTATCAGATCACAAATGCTCAAATATGGCAGAACACGTTTTCTGTCGAGGATATGATCTCTCAGGATGATACGTTCGATGTCGGAACTGCAATTATCAACAAATTCACCATCGGTCTGAACAACATTTACGAGCAGTATTCAGGCATCAATTTCAAGAATGGGGTAATTATCCCAAGGGTCGGATTGCTTGTGAATGGGGAAGCGGAAACGCATCAGAAGGGCATATTCATTATCGATGACTGCAAGTATGACGGATCCATCATCAAACTGTCCTGTCTCGATTTAATGGAAGTGTTCGACAGGGAGTATTCGACTGATCTCAGTTATCCAGCAACCCTCAGACAGATTGTGGATGATGCTTGCGATAAATGCGGTATCACAATCAACAATGTTAAATACCCATTGGTTCCGGATGAGTTCGTGAACGAGAACTATTCCGTTTCTGAGGCTCCGTCAAAAGAAGGACTGTCATTCAGAGAAGTGCTGAGTTGGTGCGCTCAGATCGCAAGCGGATTTGCACGGGTTGACCGGTTCGGGAAACTCGAAATCAAGTGGTTCGATACGGACGCATTGAGCGGTCTTTCGAAAGGTCTGGACGGCGGATATTTCGATGGATCCACAACTCCTTCTATCCCGTCTGAATATCTCAATACAACCGATGGAATGACACAGTTAATCACTAATTCCAGACATGATGACGACAGATTCGAAATTGATGGTGCGGACTGGTTTGTCATCAACGGAAGCACATGTCCAAAACTGTATGTCTGCGGTAATTCGTGGATCTCACCGGACTACAACGGTGCCACTGCTGCTTTTCCTTCAAGTGCGGGTGTGGCGTGGGCATATAACTGCCGTAACGGCGCCATGTGGAATCTGTGGAGACAGGAATTCACAGTGGATGGAAAGCGGGTGCTGAAAATACGCTGGGATGGTTCCTCGTCATACTCCTCCGGTTCCTATACCGAAAACTACAAGGCGATTTGGGAACTCTTCCTGATGGAAGGCGGTTATTCCTTTATCCATCTCTGCAAAAAACCTTCCTATAATTACAATGGCGAAAACAAAGTGAAGGTTGGGGGAGTTACCACAAACTACACTCCTGTTGCTGGTAAGACATATGCATTTGCACCTGACGGCAGTGAAATTATCGTACAGCCTTATGAAAGCGGAGATACGGCTGACGGCGGTGGATTCATGACCGGCGGAGATACTTATGACGGAGGCACGTTTACCGAAAACAAGAACATTCACTACATAACGGAATGCTTTGCGACGGATGTAGCGGTAGATGAAACGACGGTAACGGGCGTAAAACTTACCTATCAGATCAAGAAGGATGACGGCAACACAGAAACGAAAACCATTACTTCCGGAACAATGGATTTCAAGGTGACTGTAACTGACAACGATTTCATTCGGACAGACGAGCAGGCGACACTTGTATGCGCAACCGTTGCGGATACCATTATCGGAATGAAGTTCTACAGAGCGGATATCACTCATCTCAGCGATCCGTGCATCGAAGCTGGGGATATTGCGATGGTGCGTAACTTCAGAGGAAACTTCTATCCAATTCTGATTTCCCGCACCAAGTTTGGAATCAGTGTGTCTCAGGTAACAAATTCCAATGCGGAAACAGACAGCAAGAACACTTCGTATCGTGACATGCCGAATATCAACATCAACACCGATATTCCGGTCATTGATATTCCAACAGACCTTCTTGTCATTACCGATCCGAACGGTGAAGACTGGGCTATCTATATTGATCCGACAGGGGTTATCTCTACAGTCAAAGTTCCGAAGCGAATCTACTATTATGCGAATCCTGTTACAGAGTATTTCCCTGGCGATACCGTAGATGTAAGCACTGCCGTTGTTCACGCAGTTTATAACGACGGCACTGAGATTGATGTGACTGCAGAGTGCACGTTCTCACCGGCACAGGGAGTTACGGTTCCGGAAGGGGATTTTACAATTACGGCAACATGGGTATTCACGCCGGGAGTGACGAACAATGGCGGGAATTAACTTCATGGCGTGTACGGTGGATGCGAAGGTGATACCAGTGGAAAAAATAACGAAGATTACGGACGGAAGATACCTGATTAAAGACGGACAGACTTTGGATCAGGTCATGGCTGTTACAGAGAGCAAATGGGTAAGGGGAAAGAACAATCCATTTAACAGATATGGAATCGGTTTAGGAGTGTTTGTGGAACTGATAAAGGATTGGTTCTCAAACAATAACCTTGACTATAGTGATTATGTTTTTGCGACCTACGCAAGTCAGACTAATTGCTATATTGAGTGTTTCAAAAAGGGAACTTCATTTAACTGCCGTACAACCGGACTATCTACGGATCCTAACCCTACATTCGTGCAGTTCTATGAACCGATTCCGAAGGAGACTTACGCAATAATCGTCCTTGACTGTAATATAGACTTAACAACCGAAGATCCTGTCGTAGATTTCAATTCGTACAGAAGTTGGCACAATTTCCCGAATGGTGATTATAACCCGGCGTCTAATCAGGCTTGCAATCAGGGAACGTGGGATCCTGATGAGTATGCGTTCTGTGCTTACCGTGGATTCAATGTGGTAGAGGACAATGGCTAGGACGGTATACGATAATCAGCGTGTTTTTACTGCTGATGTAAGCGCAAAGATGTGGAAAGGGATTCCCGACCATATCAAAATCACTACGAGACCGGCTACGATTGCATATCATAATGGAGACACAATTCTTTACACGGGAATAGGGGTTAAAGTATACGACGAGAACGATGTTGAAATCGGAAAGATTCCTTTTGATGAATTGATATTCCCGATGGAAGAAGTCGATTTAGACCGTAAACATAACGTCCTGTATATCGAAGGAAACGGCATAAAAGCCAGAATTATGAAAAATAACATTTATCGTTCCGGAACATATAACAGAGGTTATTGCTCAGATGATTTTTGGCTTAAAACCCCGGCTGCGCCACACAACCCTATTCTCTATTATTTTAGTGTTGTTAGAGAAGCGCCTTCTGTTACCTATATGACACTATATGAAAATTCTGTCTATGCCTGCATTATAGGAGATTATGAAGGAGATCATTTTCTATCGAGCACAATGGACGGAAGCGGTAACGGATATGGAGTTTATGGACCGGAATCTGGCAGAAACGGCATTTTCAGACGCCTTGGGCAGATGTACCAAAACGGAAAATATTATCTTCCGTACAGCGAAAGTGATCCGAGCGGAAAACCGGTACCTTCATCTGATGTTTTGTATATGGATGTTCCTGTTCAATGGCTGAATCCATACAACGATGAAGTATTAGAAGATACCTACGAGATTGTCGTAGAAGAGGGATCAAATGGCTAGTATCAATTATTTTCCAGCTCACGAACCGAAGAGCGAGTATCAGTGCAGTGTAAAGGCCAGACAAATAACAACCGAACGTGAATGTGCGGTGTCTTTGTTTATGAAATATGAATCGGAAAGCTTAATTGAAAGTTCTAAAACGCTGATAGAATCGGATTTTCCTATGTACATTGAACGTATAGACGATAATTCGAAAATATTTACCTACGCAAGGCAAAGTGTTGGGGGTAGTATCAGTGATCCTCGTTACGACATAGGAATAAAGCTAACAATTAGTGTTACACAGTTCAACAAAAAGACTCTTGAACAGCAGAGGCATATAAAAGAGATTGTAACGTTTAAAAATAACGTATATGACGCCAATCGTTCTTTAAGGTTTTTTCTTGGTTATGCTGAAAACAATTATTCCACTGCGCAAATTCTTGAAAAAGAAGGGGAATGGGAATGGGAAATGGCTGAAATCGGAGCACAATTCTATTCTGACCATTCGCAAACCTACAATAAACCCACTGATCTTACATATCAATATGATTATGTGAATTTAACAGATAGTAAGAATTATGAATATGAAACAGCTTATGGAGACATTGTTAAACACACGCACGAAATAATAATTATAAAAAATCCAACCTTTTCTTCAGGGCAACAATGGCTTAATGCATGTAAAGCACTAGAATTTAATAACGGCTAATATATAATTAATATGTTAACGCCATAGAAAGGAGTAATTAACATGGCAATTCAGATGCGCAGAGGATTGAGAGTAGATTTCGATCCCGCAAAAATGCTCCCAGGTGAATGGGCAGTTGCGATTGATTCAGACACCGCTAATCAGATTATTTGGATGTGTTTTGCTCCCGGCGTTGTTAAGCAAATCGGAGCCTACGAGGATTACGAACGGCTTATCGAGGAGCATTACAGCGAATATATTCCAGATGTGTTATGTACCGTTGAAGACGGAGATAATGCATCACGTTCATATTCCACCGGAGACCTGTTTATTTTTAAAGGGAAGATGTACGCAGCTACAGCGAATATCGCATCCGGTGACAGCCTTGCTTCTGCTTCAAAAAAAGAAACAACTATTGAAGAGGAACTCGAAGGGAAGCAGGCCACACTTACGTTTGATACCACCCCGACAGAAAATTCTAATAACCCTATTACAAGCGGTGGTGTCAAAAACGCACTGGACGCTAAGCAGGATTCTTTGACTTTCGATGACAGTCCATCTGAAGGATCTCAGAATCCTGTCAAGTCCGGCGGTATATTTACTGCCCTTAACGGCAAAGTAGACAAAATCACGGGCAAAGGATTATCAACGGAAGACTACACCACAGAGGAAAAAACAAAATTATCCGGCATTGAAACGGGAGCGCAGGTAAACAAGGTAGAAACCGTCAATTCTATTCAGCCAGACAGCAATAAGAACGTGTCTCTTAATGCTGAGAACATTCCGGCAGAGGGAATCGGAAACAAGACAGTCAGCGGAAATCCCATCACGGTCACAGATGCGCTTGAAAGCACGGCGAGGGATTTACAGGTAGAGTTTGGGCCGATACAGGATTTGCATGGATATGACCATCCGTGGGTAGGGGGTGCAGGGAAGAATCTGCTACCTTTGACAGTTGATGGATTGAAGTCTGCAAATACCGATGGCACATGGAGTGGAAACGCTTATACATTAAATGGTGTCACCTTTGCTATTCAGACCGATGCTGACGGAAATGTAACTGGTATATTAGTTAATGGAACTGCAACAGCCAATACTAATCTTCTCACGCCCGCAAAAACATATGTGGCCGGGGCTTACACATTAAATGGATGCCCTCAAGGTGGCGGAGATTCGTCATTCATGATTTGGAATGCGGGACGTGGTTTAAAAGATGTTGGAAATGGAGATGCCACCACATTAACAACTGATAGTGTATGGACCTTCTACGTTCGTATTATCTCAGGTTATACAGCATCAAATGTTCTGTTCAAACCAATGATTCGTCTCACTAATGAAACCGATGCCACCTTTGAACCCTACTCCAACATCTGCCCAATCTCAGGTAGAACTGAAGTGAATGTTGAGAGGACGGGGAAGAATCTGTTTGACATTAACAGCCTTATTGTAGGCACTATCGCCAACAATGGTGGGTATGCGCCAGATTATGCAACATTTAGATGCACTCCGTATATCTTCCTTGAAGCCGGAACGTATATCATCACAAGAGCGACAGCAACATCTTGGTGGAAAGGATATATTTATGATGCTGATAAAACACCGATACGCTTCTCGTTTAATCAGCAAAGCACCTTATCTAATACTATATCTTTGTCTAAAGATTTGTTCATGCGGTTTGCATTTGATTATATTCCGACTGAATCCGATTTGATTCAGATTGAAAAAGGTTCCACAGCAACTGCCTATCAACCCTACTCTTTGCAATCCATCCAGATTCCCTTCGGTCAGACAGTCTACGGAGGACAGGTGGACTTTGTGACAGGGAAGTGCAGGGTGACGCATGCAAACATCGCTTCATACAATGGTGAAACGATTGGTGAACCATGGTGGTCTAGCATGGATGAATATGTATCAGGAACCACGCCTACCATCGGTGCACAGGTTGTGTATACGCTTGCCACCCCCATAGAACTCACCCTTACCCCTGCGCAGTTATCTCTGCTTGAAGGACTGAATATTCTTGCTACGGATGGAGATAACATCATCCTTACATATCTTGGTTCTGAGGCAAGCAATGTACAGGATGAGATTGATGAGTTTGAAAACGGGTTGAACAACGTTATTGGAAGTATCGCATTCATTGAGAACAGCACGGCAAAGACTTCTCATGCGGTGGGTGAGTACATCATCCTGAACGGCATCTTCTGTAAGGTCATTTCAGCCGTTTCTAGCGGTGAAACGCTGTCCTTTGGGACAAACATTCAGGCAACTACTATTGGGGCTGAATTGAGGGCTATATGGGCGCAGATACAGGCATTAAGCAGATAAAGAGGAAAAGGGTGGTGATGCTGAATGAAGGAACTTCCATATCCTTATTATCAGTAGCCATGCCCCGATTGGGGCTATAACTTAAAGAACACTTTAAGTTAGAAAAACTTGCATCAAACTTGCAAACGAATTAAAGGCTATATGGAGTCAGTTGAACGCATGAAACAGAAGGATGCATACGAATTGTTAAGACGGGAATATCTGTCTAAATGCCGTGCGTGTGATGAATGCATAGCGGAGTATTTCTGCATTAGAAACAATTTGCGTAAGGCACGGGAACCTCACGAAGGGTGTGAGGAAAAGTTGAAACTTTATTTACTACACAAGGGGAAACAGGTATGAAGAAGATTCTTGTTGTGGTTGGCATCTGCTTGTTACTAGGTGGGTGCCGACCTAGCATTCAAATTACGGATTCAAACATGCATGGGTATAATGTCAAGATCAGGGAATGGTATGAACTGTCAGATGACATATACTCAACTCATGACACGGAAGACGGCTACGATGTGATTATTCATTTCAAAAGAAAGGTGAGGTAAAAATTATGGCTAAATTCAGTACGATTAAGGTGGTAAATGGAGTATTCGCTATCAACACGGAGACTGACAATCTTCAGTCTGCAATCATTCAGTTTCACAGTCTGGCACAGGATCTGTGGAATGCTCCTGATGTTGCGACTGCGAAGATTGCTATCATGGACGAACAGTTGAATGTAGTGGATGGATACGCAGAGTTCATCCATCATGAGGCGAGTGCGGAATAATGCAAAAAGGGGCTGAAATATGCCCCTTCCTTTTCCTTGAATGTGTACACGAATGTGCTATAATGTGTATATGAAAAAGTATCAAATACACATCAGGGCAGACGATGAGTTTCTGAAGAAGTTGGAGTATCTGAAACGTATTAACGGATATAAAACTTTGACGGAAACAATACTCAAGATACTTGAGAAGGAATACAGAAAGGAGAAGGAAAAATGAGAAACTATTCTACTGCCTACAAAATTTTCAACGATAAAGAGTCGATTATCTTTGCTAAAGAAAAATCCGCTTGCGAATACCTTGGCGTAAGTCAATGCACAGTTGCGAGTTGTTACAGACGAGGTGAAAAATGCAAGGGCTACGAAATAGAACGCTTGGGCTTAACTTCACACAGGGAAACGAAGACCAGACTGTTTAAGATATGGGATGGTATGCACGAAAGGTGCGAGAGAATAAAGCATCCTCAATATAAAAACTATGGGGGTAGAGGTATAAAAATATGTGCCGAATGGCAATGCTATGAGCCGTTCGCAAAGTGGGCTAGGAATAACGGATATGCGGAAAACCTCACACTTGATCGAATTGATGTGGATGGGAACTACGAACTGTCAAATTGTCGATGGGCTACTATGAAAGAACAAATGAACAACAAGAGAACCAACCACTTCGTGATGGCTAATGGCGAAAGAATGACTCTTTCTCAATGCTCAGAAAGGTTCGGCATACCTGTAAGCACTGTCAGGTGGAGAGATGTTCATCATAGAGATGTTGTAACCGGATCGAGGATGCAGGGATGACAGTCAGAGAGTTAATCCAAGAGTTGGAAAAAGAGGATCAGGACGCAGTTGTCTATATTGATGATTGTGGGTTTTACCCCGAAGTCGCAGGTATAGATACCATTGTCCGTAACGGCAAAGAGATGGTCATTATCGAGTGACTAAAAGAGGTGTTGGACAAGGGGAAGGTTCGATTCCTTCAACGGCTATGCCGTTTCGCAAGGTGCGAGGTAAGTCATGGAATGTAGGTTCGATTCCTACCACCTCTATTCCTAAAATGAAGATTGGAAGGATGAACAGACCGAAGAACTTTGAAGCAATGGATGGTAAATTGCCGGTCGATGACAAAATAGGCGAACAGCGCACACTAGCAAAAGCCAAGGAGTGTTGTAAAACTTTGGACTGCGATGACTGTCCACTGCGGGAGGCACATTGGTGCAAAGAAATGCTTCATGGTTGGGCGAATGATGAACTGGAAGGGTTCTAAAGAAATCGTTATTTGTTAAAATGTTGGTCGTTTAACTGCTCCACCCTAAACATGGAGACAAAGACACTTGCAGAAAACCATGTAAGTATGCAGGGAAATCCTGCCCAACAATCCAAAAAATGGTAATATGGAAAGACGACTGAGTGAGGATGGACGGATGAATAAACCGTTTCGATTTGGCAATTACGTTGTCGGAGCATCCAATAACTGGAAGCGCAATCACGGCTTCCCTATGACAGAAACAAAGCGGTATCCTCATATGCGGAAGGATATGCCGAAGCACGTAAGGATTCGCTACTATGCCATGCGCAGAGCAGGGTGTGATATGGATTTTATCAAAGCCAATCTGAAGTCATGGAACGGTTTTTATTGGCATGAGTAATTTTGCAAAAGGTTTCTTTTGCGTACAAATATGAGTATCGAATTAAGTAAACCCGAATGGATTTTGTTAATTGTGTACTTGCTGTTTTGTTTGGCGTTATTTATAAGGTCATGGTATGACTAGTAACTAAAAGGTGACGTATGAGATGGAACAAGAAAAAAAGGCACTTTGTGCCGTGGGCGGTCAGAAATCCTGAAGCATACCTTGAACGTTGGTATCGAGAGCATGGTCTGGGGTTCGTTTGGGACTTTGCGAAAATGATACAGGACCTCGGAGAAAGGCAAAAGGTTGTGGCACAGCGGTTAGCCACTATAACTTGCAACGCAAATCCAACGCATTTCTAACGCAACATTTGCGTTAGAACGTGGGGACATTTGCCTGTCTATACGGCAGTGACTAGGGCGCAGATGCAGATCGTTGGAGAGGGGTAGGCGGTCAATAAAGATGCAACAACAGACCAACTTGATACACCAATAAACTTGCTGATAAACCAACAGTTGCAAGTTAGAAATGCGGTGATGGAATAAGTAGACATTTGGTGCGTGGTTCGGCAAAGAGACAATAGAAGGTCTCAATGTAATCGCATCATTCCGCCCACCTTGAAAGAGGCGAAGGCCGGCAAACAAAACGAATCATGTGAGGTGAAAATCCTTGCCCGCATTTTTATCCCTGTCAGTAATGACGGGGTTTTTATTGGTAGAATACACACAGTGTGAATATGGTGCTATTATGTTAACGTGTTAAATAGGTGGCTGTTATGACGGTTTTAGGGACGATCCACACGTTATGCGATATATGCAATCGCCTTGTTATTATCTCCGAATCAATGCTGAATGAACTGCGAAGCTGCGGAACAGATCGCAAAAAAATAGAAACCTGGGAGAGAGAATTAAAGCATCTGTACAATATGGTTAGGAAACTTAAATAATACCATAAACATATTGCATTTATCAGATAAAGTGTTAGAATTGAAAATGTCTGTAATAGGACATTTTATTACAAAATAGGGTTATTGGAGGAGATTTTTTCTTATCCAATAACCCTTTTATTTTGCTAACCGATTACTGACGATTCTCGAGAGTCAAAGGTAAAGATTTTTTTTCAGAAATGCACAGTATGTGCTGAAAGGAGAATTTTTTTATCATGTCTTTTGAGGACAACGGAAACATGGTCATGCCGGTTTCACCTATGTATGGTGGCGGTAACGGTGGTTACGGAAACTGTTTCGGTGGAAATGATTTCTGGATCTTCATTCTGTTCCTGTTTGCCATGAACGGCGGATGGGGCAACGGCTATGGCGGATTCGGCGGAAATGCCGGAAATGACCTGTATCCGTGGATGAATCAGAACAATCAGGTTAACAATGGGTTCCGGGATCAGATGCTGAACACAAACATCAGCGAGATTCAGTCCGGAATTAACGGCCTTGCCAATCAGATGTGCAACGGCTTTGCTGGTGTTGAACAGGGTGCAAACGCTCGCCAGATTGCAAACATGAATCAGGCATTCGCAGCTCAGAATGCGATGAATCAGGGCTTCAACAATCTGAGCAGTCAGTTTGCAAACTGCTGTTGTGAAAACCGTCTCGCAACCGCTAATCTTGGCTCAGACATTGCGAGAGAGGCTTGTGCAACAAGGACAAGTGACGCTCAGAACACACAGGCTGTCATGAATGCAATCAATGACGGATTCAGACAGATGTCAGATCAGAGATATCAGGACAAGATCGATGCGAAGAACGACGAGATTGCACAGCTCCGTCAGGAAGTTCTCTACGCTCGTGGACAGGCTTCTCAGGTTGCTCAGAACAGCGCAATTATCAACGGTGTATACAACCGTCTGAATGAATGCCCGGTCGGAACAGTTCCTGTTTACGGCGAACAGCCGATCTTCACTTGCCCGAATAACAACAACAGTTTCGGCTGTGGTTGCGGTTGCGGGGCCTGATCCTAAGGGAGAAAGAAACCATGGCTGAATTTGTAACCAGGGATGCGGTTGAGAGTGTTGCTCTCAATACTCCGATCCCGTTTGTGGATTCTATCCGTTGCAACCGTGGGTATGTTGTGCACAACAGCGGTTCTGGGATTTTTATTCTCCGTGGTGCTGTAAACAATCCGAACGCTTGTTTCGCAAGATATAACGTTGAATTCACCGGTAATATTTCTATCCCGACAGGTGGTGCTGTTACTCCGATAGCAACCGCAATCGTGGTATCCGGTGAGAGCCAGACCGGCAGTAGAAGTATTTTTACTCCGGCTGCTGTCGATGAGTACGGAAATGTTACCTCAAGGGCTACAGTGGATGTTCCTCGTGGGTGCTGTTTCACTGTTTCTGTTGAGTATGTTAACGGGTCTGTGAACGATCCCACTGTAACACCAACTCCGCTCATTAATGTTGTGGACGGAAACCTATCAGTTAGCAGAACAGCGTAAGGAAAGGAGACAGATAGTAGCATATGGACAGCATGATGAAGATCCGTGACTCTCTGTGCACGGAATTGGACAACATTGCAACAAAGAAACTGACAGCAGATGGCATTACTGTGATTGATAAGATCACTCATTCCATCAAGAGTATCGATACCATTATGGCTATGGAAAATGCCAATTATGGAGGTGGGTATCAGGGAGCACGCTACCCGATGCCACCGATGCAGGATATGGGAGGATACTCATACGGAAGGAACCAGGATAGAGATTCCATGGGGAGATATACCACACGCATGGGAGGAAACGGATACTCTCAGAACGGAAATTATCAGGGCAATTATTACGGGGCGAGTGGTGATGTCCACAGCAAGATTTCCGAAATGATGGCTCAGACAAATGATCCGAAAGAACGTGAGGTACTTCAGAGACTGATGAATAACATGTGAAACCTCCGCACATGTTTGTTCATAAAACCGGTGTGGGAGCGCCGGTTTTTATATTGTTATTATTCGAATTGCATATTATAATTTTCTATGTCATTCACAGGCATGTGACTGATCACAATTTCCTTTCTTTTACTGATTTGCAGAAAAAAGACGTTCCGTTGGGCGTCTTTTTTCTGCACTTATTTTGCACTTATTCTTTTTAAAAACATGTCGTTTTATGAACTTTCATGCACGTTATTAACGCTTATTTATGCGGTTTTGACTTTTTATAACCTTATATAATAGATTCCCCTCATCTGCTTTTACCGCATAACCATGCGGTTTTTTTATGTTTTGCACTTAAAATGCACTCATTTTTTATTTTTTTGCGCCTTTTTCGGACTCTATGATCTGCATCATCTTTTCGTCCGTATCTCCCATAAGATGGGCGTATGTTTCGAGCGTTTGCGTAATAGTCGCATGTCCGAGCCTTTTTGATACCGCCATAATATTTGCGCCATTGTTCAGAAGAAATGATGCGTGACTGTGCCTGAGATCGTGCAGACGGATTGGCTTCAGGTTCGCTTTTTTTATTGCATTACGGAAATTGAGATCTATTTTCCTGATGGCTACCGGGTGGACTCCTCCGAACACAAACGGATCCGCCTGCTCTATCAGAGGATTCAGAACTTCCATCAGCTCAGAGTCAATTGTAATCGTCCTTTCACTGCTGTCTGTTTTTAAAGGGGTAAAGCCATCCTTGTAATGCTTCATTGCTCTGTATATCCGGCATTGATTGCCCTTGAAGCAGTCTTTCGTCAGCGCTACTGCTTCTCCTCGCCGGCATCCCGTCCAGTACAGGAAACTGAAGAACGCTTTATAAACAGGATAATTCACGTAATCCAGGAATTTCTCGAACTGTTTTGGGGTCCAAACCTTTATTTCTGTTTTATTGTCTTTTGTCAGTTTGAATGACTTTAACACAATACCTGTGTTCTGAAAGCCGTAAACGGCGCTGTAGAAGGTGAAAACGCTCCGGATGTACTGCAATCCACAATTCATTGTTCTGACCGCCAAACCGGCTGTTTTCAGGTCATTTCGCCATTCTACGAGTTGTGCTTTGGTGATCTTCTCGATCTGCATGTTTTTGTACGGCTTGAAATACATCGAGATCCAGGATTCTTTCTTCCTTCTTGTTCCGGGAGAAGTGTCATTGTCATCCAGCTGTCGCTGGAATACATCCCAAAATGTTGCAGAAGAGTGCTCGGACATCTTCTTTGCTTTCTGCTCCGCTTCCCATGCGGTTGCTTCTCGCTTTGTTTTGAATCCTCGCTTGAAAACCTGCTTCCTTCCGGTCATCGGGTCCGTTGTATAAAATCGGACGGTATATGTTGAGTTTTTCTTATCTTTGTATACGGGCATAGAATTTCCTCTTTTCTATTTACGGATTTTCTGATAACATAAATATGCCGGGTTAAAGGTTAACGTGGGGTTTTCCTCCGGCGTCCTTGTTTGGCGGTCATTGGTGGTGCTCTGACTGCCATTTTTATTTGTTCAAATAAACTCTCTGAGATCCGCTCCAATAATTTTGCAATACTTGATGAGATCCTTTGCGGACATATCACGGATCCCCTTTTCCCAATTACATATTCTCGTTTTTGCACACCCCATTCTGTCGGCTGCTTCCTGCTGTGTGAGGTGTTTTTCATTTCGCTTCTGAGTGAGCCACTCGCCTAGCTCTGTTGAAAATTTATCTTTCATATGTGTTCACCTTCTGTGTATTTTCACTGTAGCATAAAAAATGAAGAAAAATAAAAAAAAGTGTTGACAGTACACGGAGTGTGAACATATACTGTGCTTGTTGATTCAAGAAAGGAGGATACGAACGAGTGGAAAAACAGGAAACAAACGAACTGATGCTTAATGTCCGTGCGCTGGCAGCAAACGAACATATGAGCGTTGAGAAACTGGCTGAGAAGTGCGGTATCGATCCCGGACATCTTAAAAGCGTTTCCCTCGGAAGAGCAACGATGTCAGCCAAGGATCTCGTGTTGCTCGCCAGAGGAACCGGTGTTTCGCCATTCAACATTAAGTACTAAATTTTTTTACCCAAAAAATTCACGGAGCGTGAACACGGAGACATGAATGAAACGGAAGAAAACAAGAATTGAATTGGCAAACAGTTTTTTCCTGAACTGCGCTGAGATATCACGACTCTTTGAACTCAGCAAAGCGGTGACGACAAAAGTGTTTGGCAAAGCACAGGCGCTGGACAAGCAGGAGTTGAAAGACAACTACCTCGATTCCGAAAAAGTACGGCTGACATCTGTGCTTCAGGTGCTCGGAATTACAGCAGAAGAGTTGGAAAGGAAGATTGGTCATGAAACGGATATTCAACGATGAAATCCCGGAATACGACGAATGGACATTCATTCTGTGGATGGCAATGCTCGTCGGGATGACGGTAGGTCTTCTGATCTGCATGGGGGCTATCTACCTTCTATGAGGAGATGCGAATGGAACTATGTTGCGGAGGTTAAATCCGACACCGGCAGGAGATTTCAGATCCTGACAGACAAAGAGATTGTTGCCCTTGCGGTTGCTGAATCGTTGGGCGGTTATTACAGGGAGATTAAGAAAATGACGATGGATGAATACAGGGAAAACGAATCGAGATCTGACACAAGAAAGACAGACGATGACGAAATCATCGAAAGAGTGATTGAACTGCTTGATGACGCAAATCTCGAAGCAAAGAAAATCAGCGAGCGGAATCCGATGAGGCGGAGAATTATCCGGGCAATCGATAACCTGAGCGCAAGCATTTACACGGAATGGTAATCGCCTGATGGCCTCAAGAAAAAACATAAGCACTTTCCAGCGGAAGTATCCGTTCAGGCGTATGGAAGGCGACACAGAGAGCGACAGATGGAAGTGGGCGGAACAGGATTGCCGGATCTTCAAAAAATGGGAACGAGGGGAAATCAGCGGAATAAACGCCCGGAGGGCATTAACCTTCAAGAACGATTGGACGATGATTCCCGATGCCGATGAATTCAAGAGGATGGCAAACAACCTCGGGTACTACAGAGAGAACGACATTCCAGAAGAAAGGAAATTCGGAATTTATGGAGAAACAGAGAGCGTCACTTGTAAAACTTCGGTATAAGTCGGCTATGGGAGAGCTTGTCTGATATGGGTGTCAAATGGGGCTTCATGAAGTTCAAAGCAGATGCACAGACCTGCTACAACGAGATCCAGACATTAGGTGAAACATACACACCATCAGATGTTCTTGAACTAGCAAGAAATCCGGAAACAGAACTGCACAAGTGCTTTGACTGGGATGACACAAGTGCAGCGGAAAAATGGCGGAAACAGCAGGCACGGTTCGTCTGTACATCACTTGTAGTGACAGTTGAAAAAAGCGATGGAGTTGAAACCTCTTATCGGGTTATCCAGCACGACAAGGAAGATGGTGCGTATCGTCCGGTCACACTAACGGTCAGAGACGATGACCAGTACGGCAGACTGTTACGACAGGCCAAAGCAGAATTGGCTAGTTTCAGAAAAAGGTACAAATCGATCACAGAGCTTGAAGGCGTGATTGATGAAATCGAAGCAGTTTTATTCGATTAGAGTTCTTTGAAAAATGAATCTTTGTTCCCTCATGACGGGGCGAAACCCCGACGAACGATCCTTCGTCTTCTTGATGGGGCATGGCGAAAAATAAACTCATTTATGCTTCTCCTTTCGAACAAAAAAACGTCTGTCCGCCATGCCTCGTCATGAGGGAACAAACATACTACGGAACGTGGATTCTTAACGGTGCAATGCCGTAAACATGAAACACTGTCACTACAAAACAGCGTTATACAAAACAGAGTTATACAAAACAATACAGAACGAGACTCTAAAACAAAGAACAGAACAGAGCACTGCATCGTTAAGAGTTCACGTTCATCAAGGGTTGAGATCGGTGCATTGGCACCCAAAGCACCATAGATCATGACGGCGCAGAACAATACATTTCATCACAGCACAGTGCATTACAATGCATCGACCTCAGCCTTTGATTTCATGGGTTGTATCAAACAGCAACATGCAACACAAAACATAACAGAACAGAACAGGACAGAACAGTACACGACAAGGCAACTCATGAACGTAGACAACCGGAGAGCATCTGCGACTGCATTGAGCAGTCACGACACAACAGCTTCAAACAAAATCTGACAGTACCAATTAAAACTAAACAATTCAGAAAACTATAGCACAAAGCAGAACAATACAATGCAGTCTCACATGCTCTTCGGATTAAGCCATATAGAAAAAACGGAGGAAAAGAAAAAAACATGGCAAAAACAGTAGAAAAGGAAATCACGATCCATCCCATTCAGACACAGACAGTCAAGATCACCATTGAAGGCGATTCCGACCTCATTCTCAACAAGATGAACCGCAGAACGGTTGAGCAGCTTACCAATGAGCGGAAGGACAAAGGGAAGATCATTCAGGAAATCAATCCTTGGGATGACATCATCACCGCAATGCATTGGCGTGATGAACTTCCTGAAGGTGTTTACACCGAAGAAACCCTGAAGGACCTCTTGAAGAAGAATGCACCTTGTATCTCTGCATTCGGACTGAAGAAGTCATTCGGTCAGGCGGTTGTTCGGAATGGTATTGATACATACAGTACCAAGTTTGATGCATGTATGAACATCATTGCAAAAGGCAACCTCGTTCCCATCACATTTGTAGAACACTTTGTTGACGAAAAACTCATGTCTCCGAAACGCGGCGCGCCTGTTCTGACACGGCAGAACCGCTTCACCGGATGGAGAGCAACCTTCATGATTCAGTTCATGGATGGCGGAGCATACAGTCTGGAACAGATCATCCAGGTTATCAATCTTGCTGGATTCGGACTTGGAATCGGTTCTGGAAGGACTTCCGGTTTCGGACGGTATCACGTTGTGGATGTTAAATGATGAAAGCAAAATACCATCTTACAAAAGAAAAGGTTAAGGACCTTAAAGCTGATATCGAGAACCGCAGAGATTACATCGGCGGTTCCGATATCGGAACGATCATGGGGTGCAATCCATGGAAAAGCAGATACACTCTTTGGGCTGAAAAAACAGGTTTGATCGAGCCGGAAGACATCTCGGATGTAGAGGCGGTCTGGTGGGGCGTTCACCTTGAAGATCTTGTTGCTGAACGTTTCACGATGAAGACCGGAATCAAGACAAGAAAAAGCAATTTTGCATATAGCTGCGAAGAGTTTCCGTTTTTGAGAGGACACGTTGACAGGATTTCCGTTAGAGGGAAGCGGGGACTGGAATGCAAAACAACTTCCAGTTGGAACAAAACCAAATTTGAAGAAGGCGAAATCCCGCCGATGCATTGGTGGCAGTGCCAGTTCTATCTGTTTATCACAGGATATCAGATATGGGACCTTGCGACAAAAAGAGATAACCAATTCTTTATATCGGAAATCAAACGGGATGATGAAGCAATAGAACGGATGCTGGATGCCTGCCAGGATTTTTGGAATCACGTTCAGAACGGAGAGCCTGTGGAGATTGACGAATCAGAATCCACAACAGAGACGCTCGAAAAGATGTATCCGGAAGGGCTTGCGAATGACACTGTGGATCTTTCCTCAGTCGAGGATACATTGGATGCTCTGCAGGCATGCTCAATTCAGAAAAAGAACATCGACCAGATTGCGAACGGATACCGGAACGAGATTAAAGCTCTGCTTCAAGAAAAGAACCGTGGGGAATCGAAATCTTACGTCGTCACATGGAAGACAACAGCAAAGGGTATCCGGCAGTTCCGGGTAACAGAAAAGAAAGGATAAAAAATGAACGCAATACTTATTGTTCTGATGATCGCAGCACTCGCACTTGCGGTCGCTATGTTCGCCAGAATGGAGAACGAAATCAAGAGTCTTAAAGAAGAGATTGACGGGGCTAAGAACCTCATCAATCTGAATGCCAAGGCAATCACGCTGATTGCCAATCCGAAAAAGGATAAGAGGGCAGTAACGGAACAGGACTTCAATCACTGGAAAACATATGTCGTAGATCAGGTGAAGAGGATCAGGGGAAGAATCGATTCCTTGGACAGCATTATCGGAGTCAATACAAATACCGAAGGAGAGGAAAAAGAAAATGACTGAAATTAAAGAAGCAAAGAAACCGGAAGTTGCAGTTGCAAAATCTACATCGGCAACACCAGCAAAGAAGAAGCCAATGACAATGAAGGACTACATTAACGTCATGGCACCGGAAATCAAGAAGGCACTGCCTAACACAATCACACCGGAAAGATTCACCAGAATTGTTCTTTCTGCAATCAGCAACAACAAAGACCTGCAAGCATGTACCCCACAAAGTTTCCTCGCAGGTATGATGAATGCGGCTCAGTTGGGTTTGGAACCGAATACTCCTATTGGTCAGGCTTATTTGATCCCACGCAGGAACCATGGAACTCTTGAAGCTCAGTTCATGATCGGATACAAGGGTCTCATCGATCTCGCATACAGATCCGGTCAGGTAAAGACCATCTATGCGGAAGCGGTTCATGAGAACGATGAGTTCGAATATGAACTCGGTCTTGAGCCAAAACTGAAACATATTCCGGCGATGAAAGACCGTGGAGAGGTGATCTACTACTATGCCGTATTCAAACTGATAAACGGTGGCGAAGGATTCAAGGTTATGTCGAAAGAGGATGTCGAAAAGATTCGCCTCAGAAGCCCGTCTGCAAATGCAGGTTTCTCACCGTGGAAAACTGATTATGATGCGATGGCTAAGAAAACCGTTATCAGACAGGTCCTGAAATACGCTCCACTGTCAACGGATATCATGCGGAAGATTTCAGAGGATGAAACGATCAAAACGGATCTTTCCGCTGACATGTCTCTTGTCAACGATGAGACAGAATACATGGATGCAGAATATTCCGAAACAGACAACGAAACCGGAGAGGTAACAGATGCCGAATGAGAAGTACATTCTCGGCATAGATCCAGGGAACAAGCAGAGCGCATTCTGCCTCTGTTCCCCGGACCTGCATCCGCTTGAGTTCGGGAAGTACGAGAACACTACGCTTCTCGCTTTCAATCCAGATGCTTTTGAAGGGAAGATATCGGCAGCACTTCTTAATCAGAACTGTGATACAGACAACACGATTGTTGTTATCGAAAACATCGAGTCGTTCGGAATGGCAGTCGGAAGATCCGTGCTTGACACATGCATCTACATTGGAGAACTCAGACGGCACTTCATGACGTACGGATACAAGGTTGAGTATGTATTCAGACATGAAGAGAAAATGACGATCTGTCACAGCGTGAAAGCAAACGATGCAACGATTAAGCAGGCACTTGTGGACAGGTTCGCACCTGACACTTCCAATCATGGGAAGGGAACAAAAAAAGAGCCGGGATTTTTTTACGGATTCAAAGCCGATTGCTGGTCCGCATTTGCAATTTGTTGCACGTATCACGACAAGCAGGTACTGAAGGATCTGCATCTTGAGGAATTGCCGTTTTAGGGGAGAAATTGATGGAAGAAAAGATACTTTGCGGTGATTGTTTAGAAATGCTAAAAACACTTCCTGACAACACCGTGGATTGTTGCGTAACATCACCTCCTTACTATGGGCTTAGAGATTATGGCACAGGCAAATGGATTGGTGGTGATCCGAATTGCCCGCACAAAAGGCTATCAAAGTATTCAGCAAAAACGATTCCGGGTCATGCCCAGATTGAATTGGCAGGGAATGTTGGAGATGCGATATATAAAAGCGTTTGTCCGCTGTGTGGTGCGGTAAGAGAGGATAAACAAATCGGACTGGAAGAAACGCCGGAAGCGTATATTCAGAAACTTGTGTTGGTGTTCCGAGAAGTGCGAAGAGTTCTAAAAGATGACGGAACGTTATGGGTCAATATCGGTGATTCATATGCAGGCAGTGGAAAAGGCAGAAATTCAGACGGAAGTGCAAATGTTGATGAAAGTTCTAAGCAAGCAACTAGCAAAGGAACTATAGATGGGTTTTTATTCAAATCCAGTGATGGTCAGGCGAAACCTAAAGACTTGATCGGTATACCGTGGATGCTTGCATTTGCGTTACGTGATGATGGTTGGTATTTACGACAGGACATTATATGGCATAAGCCAAACCCAATGCCGGAGTCCGTTAAAGACCGATGCACAAAGTCTCATGAGTATTTGTTCCTGTTAAGTAAATCGCCTAAGTATTACTTCAACAACGAGGCCATTCAGGAAGATGTAACAACACATGAGCAAAGACCTTACGGGATCGTTAGGGAACGGGAGTACGGCTATGAGAGCAAGCGAAATTTACATCCTGACGTATATTCCCCAAGAACAAAAAACGTTATGTCAAAAGGGCAGACACCGAACACAATGCATTTACGCAGGGAAGATGGGTTAAAGGATGTAAATTACATTTTCAGAAATAAACGTGACGTGTGGACAATTCCAGTTCAGCCCACAAAAGAAGCACATTTTGCAACATATCCGGAGAAACTTGTCGAACCATGCATACTTGCTGGAAGCAGACCGGGGGGGGTCATACTCGATCCATTCTTCGGAAGTGGCACAACAGGAAGAGTAGCGGTCAGACATGGCAGAGGATACATCGGTATTGAACTCAATCCAGAGTATGTCGAGATTGAAAAGAAAAGGCTTAACAACGTTCAGACCGCTTTGTTTTAGAAAGACATGAAAAATACAAGATTCATATACTGCATAAAACACGCAGACGGGTGGGTGATACGGAACCTTCAGAGAGAGCGGAATTCCGTGTTTCCTTCCTGTCTGATAACGTGTGCAGATGACATCCGGATCGGGGAAAAGCTACTAAGTGTAATTATTAAGGAACCGGTAAAGATTCGGAAAACGGAAGGAGGGTATATCTGCGAGATATGACAACGGTCCTTCACAACGTTGATTGCATGGAGTTCATGAAAGGGATGAGTGATAAGAGTGTTGATTTTGTTCTAACAGACATCCCTTATGCGGAAGTCAGCGAACACGAAACCAGAGAGGGAACTGGTATTCGTAATCTTAATAAAGCAGGTGCGGACATTATCACTTTCAATCTTGAGGATTTCATGAACGAGATTGCGAGAATCGCAAGAAACGGATGTGTTGTCTTCTGCGGTATTAAACAGATAAGCGATATATATATATATATATATCGCAATATAACGGTACAAGCAGGCTGTTGGTATGGGAAAAAAGCAATCCATCACCGATAAATTGTCAGCATGTATATCTATCTGCAGCAGAGTTCGCAGTATGGCACAAATTCAATGGTGGCACGTTCAATGCGTTCTACAAAGGAAATGTGTTTCACTTCCCGGCAGGACATAGCAAGCTGCATCCAACCATGAAGAATGTAGACCTAATTAAAGACTTAATAAGGGATAACACAAATGAAGGGGATACAGTGTTTGATCCATGCGCAGGAAGCGGTACAACAGGCATTGCGTGCCTGTCATTGAACAGAAACTTTATTGGATGTGAACTTGATAAGGATTATTACGAAACAGCCCTTGAACGCCTTAAAACAGGCGCACAGGCGCAATTATTTTGAAAGGAAAAACAATGAAGAGAGAGATTTCGTACATTGAATTATGCCAGATGGTTAAGGAAGGTAAACAGCCGAAAACCGTCACGATGAAAGCGGACGGGAGAAGGCGTGACCGTTTATATATGTGGCATGATGTATGCAGATGCTATGTAACAAATAATGGGGATTATATGAGTAGCACTGGGTTTGAATACCTTTGCAAAAAAGCACGTTTTGAATACGAAGTGCCGGTTCTGGATGAGGTTGAACACAGGTATCTGAAGGCGGTATTTAGTCCGAATAGTATTCATAAAAATATCCACCATGTTGTCAAAATGAAAGACAGAAATATTGTTTATATATTAGTGAGAATGAAGGACATGGATGAATTAATTTTCCCTTGTCTGTCAGACGATTCTATGTATGCAGGCATGGAACCGGGCAGAGAGTACACCTTGGAGGAACTCGGACTGTAATGTACTGGCTGAAGATCGAATTGTGGGATGGCAGCAAGGCGTTATTCAACCTTGATAGAGTTGATGGGTTTGTGTCTGATGTAAGCGGAACGCTGATTTACGTGACAGGATGCGACAACCCGTTTGTAACGAAAACGAGTATTAACGACATTCTGGATATTATTTCCAGCTTTGTGGAGGCAGATAATGCCTCTTGATGACAAAGTAACAGAAGCATGTCATCGTATCGAGGAACTATGGAATGAGACGGACGGGAAATGCTATGTCTCGTTCTCCGGAGGGAAAGATTCTACTGTTCTTCTGGCACTTATAAAAATGTGTCAGGAACTGTACACAGTCGGCAATATTCCTGCCGTATTCAGCAACACAGGAATCGAACTTGGTGTAACGGTCAATTTTGTGAAATGGGTAAAAGAAAACTGGTATCCGGGAGTAGTTGTAATACGCCCAGTACATCCGTTTTCGTGGGTTCTGCAAAATGAAGGAAAGCCAATGATTTCCAAGATGAAAAGCAAATTGCTGAACCAGTATAAGCGAGGTGGTTGGACTCCTGCGCTTAAAGGATTGCTGGTTGATGGTGTGACAAGCAGTGGAAGCAAGACCACTCGAACCAAAATAGCAGATAAGTATATGCATATTTTGCATGATGATTTCCCTGTTTATCCAAGTTACAAATGCTGTGAATGGATGAAGAAACGTCCGTTTGAGGAATATTCAAAGGCCAACGGATGTCTTGGCAACCTTCAGGGAATCAGGACGCAGGAGGGAGGCGCAAGAAGTGTCGGCACTGCCAGAAGGGTTGCGAAAGGCGGAAAGCTGTGTACATGGATAAAGCATGGGCAGATACAGAAAGCACCAATCATTGATTGGACGGACGAAGATGTAGAAAAGTTCATAAAAAAGTACAATGTGCCGTTATCGGAAGCATACACGAAATACGGTTTTGATAGAACGGGATGCATGGCCTGCCCTTATTCAAAGCGGGTCGATCACGATCTTGAGTATCTGTATTTTCACGAACCGAACCGATACAAAGCCGCAATGCATTGGCTGAAAGATGTGTACATAGCGCAGAATGTAGTACTCCCTTTTGATGCCTCCTACGAGAGAGAGAGAGAGAGAGAATGGCGTGAACGGTACGAGCCGATGCAACAGGAAATGCTAAAAAAATATAGACCGGATTCCCGGTTTATCAAAAATGGAGATCAGACAGACATATTTGATTATTTAGAAGAGGAAGACAATGCCAACGAATAAATATCCAAAGGAGTGCCCATTCTGCGGGAACGAAAAAACACGGATTGTAAAAGGCTATTTGACGCCATTAACAATGGTTGTCTGCGATCACTGCGGAGCGGTTGTCTCATTCCGTGGCGGTGATACAGAAAAGGAACTGATAAAGAGGTATAACCGTAGGACAGGTAAGAACCTGAATTAGGAAAAACATATGACAAGCGAAACAGAAAAAATTCTTCGCAGAACCATCATGGAATTGGAAGCGAAGAACGAAGAAATGCGGAAACGTATGCAGACATTGGAGAACATGAACTATGAAATCTTCTCCAGAAACAAGGAAATGAGCGCATACATTCATGCATTGGAGATGAGCAGATAGAAAAGGAGAAATAAAAAAGAATATTATGGCATTTTCAGACAGTTATAACTTTGTGCACATCCTCGGAAGGATTGCGACGGACATTACTCCGATCAACAACAAATCAGGAGAAACAATTGGTTGCCGGTTCAATATTGCCTGCGACCGCAGACAGACCGAAAAGACGAAGGATCAGCCGAAGCAGACCGATTACATTCCATGCATCGCATGGGCTTGGGTCTCAAAGCGTCTCCTCGATCATCACAAAAAGGGCGACAAGGTTTCTGTGTACGGATCCTGGCAGTCCGGAAACTATACCGGCAGAGACGGCAAGAAGGTATACACGAACAACTGCCTCGTAAATGAGATCCACGATATGAGTTCAGGGAATTCAAGCGGAGGAGCCAACAATTACAAACAGAATGTTTCCTCGAATGAGCTTGACGATATTCTCGGACAGAGTGATCCGGGAGCTGGAAAGTACCCGGATGTGGATCCTGATGACCTCCCGTTCTGAGGAACTCTTCAGACATTGCCTTAAAACGGCTGACGGATGGGTTGTCAGGACACTGAAGAGAGAATACAACTCGGTTATTCCATCGTGTCTTATAACCGGTTCTGACGATGTGCGGATCGGAGAAAAACTCCTGTCCGTCATCGTCGGGTTTCCGGTACAAATCCGCAAAACAGAAGGCGGATACATATGCGAAAGGAAATAGGAAACAATGGCGGAACGTAGAATGTTTGCCAAGACAATTGTGCTCAGCGATGCATTTTTGGACATGCCGGCAACAGCACGCTGTCTATACTTCACTCTTGGAATGTTTGCGGACGATGACGGTTTTGTAAATAATCCCAAAAGCATAATGAGACAGTGCGGTGCTTCTGATTATGACATGAAG
>Ga0247608_10001458_pt1 | contig 32722 bp, 28 predicted proteins | sample 176DNAGHGlowgp2_FD_193490 | JGI IMG/M metagenome (GOLD analysis project Ga0247608, IMG submission 193490) | Sheep rumen microbial communities from Palmerston North, Manawatu-Wanganui, New Zealand - 1766 DNA GHGlow gp2 | ecosystem: Host-associated > Mammals > Digestive system > Stomach > Rumen ...
TATTCAAAAATTTTTCTTCATTTTTATATTCAGCTGAAAACCAGTATATTATCTAGTAAACCATATTTTAAATTCCGCAACGCGCGCCTTACTTACAATAATCCTCTCTGGCACATCGACCGTAAGATTGATGGCTAGTTTGTTGCCGAACCACACCGACACGTCTTTGATCATGTCGCGGGCAACGATGAATTGGCGGTTGGCACGGAAAAACAAATAAGGGTCAAGGTCGTCCATCAAGTCGTCCAACGTGCTGCTGACATAATATGTCTTCCCCTCTTTCGAGATGATTTTCACTGTTTTGGCATCAATGTACACATATGCGATATTTTGCACTGCGAGAGGAATAAGTTTGTCGCGCTCAGGCATAAGATAGAATTTCCTATAATTCTTCTTCTCTCCCAATTGCGACAAGAACTTCACGATTTGGTCGGCATTGATTCTCCCCTCTGCCAAGTTATGATACTTGTTTAACGCGTGTTCCAAGGCATCTTTACTGACAGGCTTCAAAAGATAGTCGATGCTATTCACCTCGAAAGCCTTCAATGCATACTCGTCGTATGCCGTGGTGAAAATGACCGGACAGCTGACGTCGACCTGCTCAAAAATGGCAAATGCAGAGCCGTCGGCCAGGTGAATGTCCATGAATATGAGGTCAGGCATGGCATTTTGCTGCAGCCATTCCACGCTTTCCTCAATCGAATCGAGGACATTGGTGATCTCGACACCGGGGCTCACTTCCTCCAATAGTTTCTGAAGGGTTTGTGCAGCCATTATTTCGTCTTCAATAATCAGTGCTTTCATAGTGTTTATTCGTTTTGTTTAAGAGGCAAAGTTACAACAAAAACTTTTCCATCGTCAAATATTTCCACATTTTCGTTCCACTTGATGCGATAACGTTCCACAAGATTGGCCAATCCTATGCCGCTACCTTCTTCTTGCGTCACCTTGGGTTGCTTGGTATTGCTTACCTTCACGGTTGCCTCGCCCGAAACGACATGGACCATCAAAGGTTGCCTATTTGAAATCACATTATGCTTGATGGCATTTTCAATCAAACCTTGAATCGACAAGGGCAACACCTTGTAGTCGCGATACTCTGGATCGATATCAACCACAAACCGCAAATTGTCGCCATAGCGAATTTGCATCATGTTACAGTAGGCCTCCACACAAGTCAATTCATCCGACAAGGTCACCACTTCACTGTTCTGCAAGGTATAACGCAACACCGACGAAAGCTGCTGCACGAACTCTTCCGCCTTGTCGACATCGGTCTCGATCAACGACTTCAACGTGTTCAACGAATTGAAGAGAAAATGCGGGTCCATTTGGTTCTTCAACGCCTCATAACGCGTGCGAATGTTCTCCGTCCGTAGCGTTTCGTTCTCCACGGCCACAATCTTTTCTTGATACATGGACCGGAGCAAATAACACGTCATAACAGCGATGGCCATCAAAGGCAGGTCGCCCAACCAACCGCTTCTTACATGATGGAACGTCGACTTGGGAGGTCCTGGCAAGTGGGGCCAAATGCGTAGCTGCAATAGTGTGAACAAGGTACTAAACAGCAATGCGATGAATAGCGAACCAAAAATGCTTGCCACCAATTGATCACGATGATACTTAAACTTTATGCCCAAGATTCGCTTGTTGAAAAAAAACACGCTGAAAACGAAAATGAAGGTCAAGGGGATGTTCAACAAAAGCTTGTGGGCCAATTTGGGGCGCTTAAAGGCGGACTTACCGTCAGGCCCGAGTTCGCCATGAGGCGGCCCCGGACGATGATGACGCGTCATCTCCATCGTCCGCGTATCGCCACCCTTATCACCCAAGTCCAGCCTCAATTCCTCCTTAATGCTATTATTGGGGAAATTGGGCCGGCCAAAATATTGAGAAAACGTATAAAGGATATAAAAAGCAATCGTTATTGCAAAAGAAAGCAATACGATCCGCTTCATTGGCAGATAATTGTCAACATCGTAGTTTCTTGTGATTCCCATATTTTCTTGGTTTTAGATTACTCGTATCGCAAAGCATTGATGGGGTCGGTGCGCGAAGCCTTCAACGCAGGGAAAAAGCCGGCAATAAGGCCCAAAATGGCGCACGAAACAAAAGAAATCACCATCCACAGCACATTGACCACATAAGGAAGCGACATGGCCAATGAAACGACATAGGACAGCACCAAGCCCAAAATCACGCCCAAAATGCCACCGATAAGACTCAAAATCATGCTTTCGGTTAGGAACTGCATCAAGATGGCTGCGTTTTTGGCGCCAATCGACATGCGAAGGCCTATTTCCTTGGTGCGTTCTGTCACCGTTACATACATGATGTTCATGATGCCAATGACACCCACGAGCAACGATATCAAGGCGATGGCTATCAGCACTGTGGTGATCATACTCGTCATCGAAGTCATCATTTCAAGCATCTCTTGCTGTGTGCGCACGTCGAAATCGTCATCGCCGCCTTCTGGAATCTTGTGCGAAGCACGAAGAATGTTTTCAATCTCTTCGACGGCAGCCTCGGCCAGGTTTTCGGATGCCGCCGAACAAACGATTTGTTGGATATAGTCGACACCCAACATGCGCTTCTGCACGGTCGAGTAAGGCATCACCACAAGGTCGTCCTGGTCCATGCCCATGCTGTTTTCGCCACGTTCCTTCAAAGTGCCAATGACCTTAAAAGGCATGTTGCCCACACGGATGGTTTTGCCAATGGGGTCTTCACCATCATCAAAAAGCTCTTCCACGATGGTTTGGCCAATCAAGCCAACCTTGGCGTATTTCTTCACGTCTTCGTAAGTGAAGTTGACACCCGTGGCGATTTCATACTTGCGGATTTCGAGGTAGTCGGGCGAACCGCCATACACCGTGCCCGACCAGTTCTTTGATCCGTTCACCAACTGGCCGCCGCTATTGACCACCGGACTGACCATCGTGACGTTTTTGGCGTTTTTTTCGATCAACTCGCAGTCGCGCACCTTGAGCGACTGCACGTTTGAAGAGCCCATGCTCACGCCGCCGCGACGTTGGTTGGCACGCATCACCATGATGAGGTTGGTGCCCATGTCGGAAAGCTGGTTGGCTGTGCTTTGCTTTAGGCCTTCACCAAGGTTGACCACTGCAATGACGGCAGCGATACCTATCACGATACCAAGCATGGAAAGGGCCGAGCGCGTCTTGTTGCGCAACAGGGCTTTCGCCGAAATCCTTATGAGGTTCAGTATATCCATATCAATAGTCGTTTTCCATGGGTAATGCCGCAAGCGCTTCGGCTGCTGATTGGGTCGCAACGGCTTCATCGCGCAGGATGTGGCCGTCGCGTAAGAATATCGTTCTACTTGTAAAAACAGCAATGTCAGATTCGTGGGTCACGAAGGCGATGGTCTTGCCTTGCTCGTGTAGGTTCTGAAACAGGCTCATGATTTCGTAGGACGTACGCGTGTCGAGATTGCCTGTGGCTTCGTCAGCCAACACAATCACAGGGTCGTTGACCAAGGCACGCGCTATGGCCACACGCTGTTGTTGGCCACCTGAAAGTTGGTTAGGCATGTGGCCCATACGTTCTTTCAAGCCAACAAGCTCCAAGGCATGTTGCGCCCGCTCATGACGTTCCTTGTGCGACACGTCGGGGTTGTAAACCAACGGCAATTCCACGTTTTCGAGAGCCGAAGTTCGCGGCAAAAGATTATAGGATTGAAACACAAACCCGATCTTGCGGTTTCGAATCTCCGACAATTCGTTCTTCGACCTTTCACGCACTGAGATGCCGTCGATGTAGTACTCGCCCGAGGTGGGTTGGTCGAGACAGCCAAGGATGTTGAGCAAAGTCGACTTGCCACTTCCCGACGAGCCCATGATGCTCACGAACTCGCCTTGGAAGATGTCGAACGACACACCTTTGAGAGCATGTACTTCCTCGGTCCCAACGACGAATGTCCGCTTGAGGTTTTCGACCTTAATGATGGATTGTTGCGCGCTCATGACTACATTGGACCGCCAGGGCCACCACCTGTTTTGTTATTGTTGTTATTGTTCTTGTTGTTCCTTCCCGGAGGGCCAGGCATGAAAGGATTCTCTCCTGTTTTTTTCGTCTTCTCTTTAACGACATACTGTGCCGAAAGCACTACTGAGTCGCCAGCCTGCACGCCTTGTTCAATAATCTTGTAGGCACCGTCACTCATTCCCACCTTGACGGGACGCGGCATCATGTCGTCGCCTTTCTTCAGCCACACCATGGCATGGCTTGCTCCCGCTGCGCCGTTTTCGTCCATCTGCGGTCGCTCGCCTTGAGGCGGCTCCGGACGTTGTCCATCAGGTTTATCAGCCTTACGGATGGCTTTCAGCACCTGCTCATCGGGAGTGAAATTGAAAGCCTCGGCAGGCACAGCCAATCCCGTTTGTTCTTCGGTGACGATGGTTACGCTGGCGGTCATGCCAGGGAAAAGCTTCTGGTCGGGATTGGGCGCATCGATGATAACGGTATAGGTCACCACATTGCTCGTGGTGGTGGGTTTCATCCGGATTTGGTTCACAGTGCCACCGAAAACATCATCCATGTAGGCATCGACGGTGAAGGTCACCCGCTGTCCCACTTTCACCTGCCCGATGTCGGCTTCGTCGACGTCGGCTTCCACCTGCATCTTGGTCAGGTCGTTGGCCAAAGTAAACAAGGTTGGTGTGCTGAACGAAGCAGCCACGGTTTGTCCCACCTCCACGGCGCGGTCGAGCACGATGCCGTCGATGGGCGAATAGATTTCGGCGTAGGCCAAATCGACCTTCGCTTGGTCGTAGGCGGCTTGCGCGTTTTTCTTGCTCATCTGGGCCTGCGTGTAGCTGTTTTGAGCTTCTTGATAGGCCGCCAATGTGGCTGCATTGGATTCGTAAAGCTGCTTGGTACGCTCGTAGGTGAGTTTGGCGTAATTGAGTTGACTCTCAGCCGAAGTCAAACTGGCCTTGGCGCGACTGACGTTCTGGTTGAGTGTCAGTTTGTCCAACTCGGCCAAAAGGTCGCCCTTTTTGACCTCGTCGTTGAAGTCGACATAAATCTTTTCGACCTTGCCCGACACCTGCGTACCCACTTCGACGGTTTCAACCGGTTCGATGGTGCCCGTTGCGGTAACCGTGTTCTCAACGGTGTATTCGTTCACCACATGAGTGCGAATCACCAGTTCTTTTTTGGCCGAATTGCTTGCCTTTGCAATCAAAAATGCTGCGATCGCCACGATGACGACGCCTACAATAATCAACCATATCCTTGTCTTCTTTTTCATAATTATAAGGTAATTTGTCGACCCATATACATATCCAAAACCTTGCGTTTCATCATCAAGGAATACTTGTTTTGGACAAAGGCATTGAGGGCGTTCAGATAATTATTCTGTTGCTGAAGCAGCTCAACAGTCGTGATGCTTCCATATTGATATTGGACATTGTGTGCATTAAAACTCTTGCCGTAGGCTTCCTCTTTCAACTGCGAAACTTTGTAGGCATTGTAGGCGGAAACCACATCGCGATAAGCTTGGACCACCGTTTGGCGCACTTCCAATTCTGCCTGCTCATAATCGAGTTGGGCTTGCTCGAGGGCAATACGGCTTTTCTTCACATTAGCCTTGGTTGCCCCTCGACTATAAATCGGGATGCTCATCGAAATGCCGACCGATTCGGAAGGCTTGCCATACCATTTGGAGTTGCCGTCACCATCAAAAGAGAGCACGTTCACACCCGCATTGGCATTGGCCGAAACAGAAGGGAAATAGTTGCCCCTGGCGAGGTCGACACTCTTCTCGGCAAGGCGAATACCATAGTCGCTCACACGCAAGTCGGGCATATACTCCAAGGCCATTCGTACGGCTTCCTCTTCTGTGGGAAGACTGGTCCCCAAATCATCGAGGCTGTCGGCGTTGGGCGACACGATCTCCAAATCGTCGGTTGGGTTCATCGAGAGCAGTACCTTCAAATCCAATAGGTTGTTTTCGATGTTGATACGCGTATCAACCACATTATTCGAATCGCTGTAATACTGTGCCTCAAGCAACAACAAATCACTTTCAAGAATCGATCCAACCTTATGCCGCACACGCCCTTGTTTCACCTGCTCGCGACTGGTTTTGAGCACTTCGAGTTGATACTTCTCCATTTCCTCGTTTCCGAGAATATTGAGAAAACATTGCAGGATCTGCGAAGTCAGTTGATGGTCATAGCGTTCGATTTGCGCCTCGTTGCGCTCCATATAGAGCTGGTTCTGCTCAATGGTCTTATTGATGTTGCCTCCCTGGTATAGGGTCACCGACGAGCCCACGCCAACATTGCCTGAGGTCGACCATCCATTCTCATTGTTTGAGAAGTTCTGTCCCATCGAGGCACTTAAGTTGGGCAACCGTTGCTTTTTCGATTGCTCATAAGTGGTCTCCAACGATTGGCCAGTAAGCTCCATCGACTTACGCTCATTGCTGTTAGCCACCGCATAACGCAAACAATCCTCCAGCGAAAACCGATAGTAATGCGACTCCTGCGCTACCCCAAAGAATGATAGCGTCAACAACACCAATATTAAGATAGCTTTCTTCATCCGACAAAAAAACAGGCCAGTTAATAAAATTAACCGGCCTGGAAAAAAACAATTCATTAACTTCATTAACGAGGCAAAAATACCTTAATTATCACTATGAGCGCTCACACCCTGGCACGAAACGGGAAAAAAGGGGATTGAAAACGTCATTGGACTTGACAAGACCCAAAGAATGAAGCGCTTGACGTCATCCAAACAAGCCATTCTAAAACCACATGAAGCAATTTTTTTCTCCGAATTATTGTCATACCTTGAGATTTTTGTACATTTGCAGTGTCCCTTAGGAGTGATTCCTTTCGGGCAAACAAATGATCAAGAACACTAATTAACCTAATAACTAATTAAAAATTAAAAAGTTATGAAGACATCTAACAAATTCTTCGCCGAATTGTTCGGCACGTTCGTCTTGGTGTTTGGCGGTTGCGGTACTGCCTTGTTTGGCCACGTTGGTTTCCTCGGCGTTGCCATCGCCTTTGGTCTCACCGTGATTGCCATGGCCTATGGCATTGGTCACATCTCGGGTGCCCACCTCAACCCCGCCGTCAGCTTTGGCGTGTTCGTCAATGGCCGCATGACCGCTAAGGAAATGCTGGTTTATTGGTGCGCCCAATTCATTGGTGCCATCATCGCCGGTGCTTTGTTGCTTGTGATTTGGAATGCCATCGGTGGCGGTGCCACTGGCGTGTTTGCCTCCAATGGCTTTGGTGCTGATTTCGCTGCTGCCACTGGCAATGCCGACTATCAAGCCATCTCGATGGGTGGTGCTTTCCTCGTTGAGTGCTTGCTCACCTTCGTGTTCCTGATGGTCATCCTCGGCATCACCGACAGCCGTCACGCCAATGGTAAGTTCGGCGGTCTGGCCATCGGTCTCACCCTCGTGCTCATCCACCTCATCAGCATCCCGTTGACCAATACTTCGGTCAACCCCGCCCGTTCACTCGGCGTGGCCCTGTTCTCCAACTGCGGTGGTGCTTGGAGCGCCATGAGCCAAGTGTGGCTCTTCATCGTGGCCCCGCTCGTCGGCGCTGGCCTTGCCGGCCTGTGCTACAAGTGCCTCGGCGGTTGCGAAAAGTGCAAAAAGGATTAATGCAATTCGTTCCTAAATCATAGAAAAGTCCCGCAAATGCGGGACTTTTCTTATTTTTGCAGCATGTCCGGCATCTACATCCATATCCCTTTCTGCAAGTCAAAATGCGGCTATTGTGGGTTCTATTCGTTGCCCTCATTGAAGCTGAAAGAGCGGTTTTTGGAGGCACTGAAGGAGGAAATGGTCACGAGAAAACGTTACCTCAAATCGGAGACCGTCAACACGATCTATTTTGGTGGTGGCACCCCTTCCCTGCTCACTGTTAGCGAAATAGACGATTTGCTACACCTTATTAATACGCATTATCCCCTTGCCGAAAACCCTGAAATCACCCTTGAAGCCAATCCCGACACACTGTCGTTGGACTATCTGCAAGCCTTGCACAAAATGGGTGTCAATAGGCTCAGCATTGGCATCCAGAGCTTCTTCGATGAAGATTTGAAGTATTTAGGGCGGAAACACAATGCCAACCATGCCCGACAATGTCTCGACTGGGCCAAACAAGCGGGTTTTGAAAACATCAGCATCGACCTCATCTATGGCCTGCCCACCTCCAATGCCGACCAATGGAACCGCAACCTCGACCTTTTCTTTGAGTTGGGTCTTCCCCACCTCTCAGCCTATGCACTCACACTTGAGCCCAATTCCATCCTGACGAAACAAATTGAATTGGGTAAAGCACAACCCACCAACGACGAGGATGCCGTGCGCGACTATACCATTCTTTGCCAACGCGCCAAGGAAAACGGTTATCTGCATTACGAGATTTCCAACTTCTGCAAACGTGAGATGCACTCCAAACACAATGCAAGCTACTGGTTCGGAACACCCTACGCTGGCTTCGGACCTTCGGCGCATTCCTTCGACGGGGCTTCGCGGCAGTGGAATGTTTCCAGTGTTGTGGATTATTGCGAAGCCATGTCTGCCGTATCGCATCATTGCTTCGTCGTGCCTCCTCGCAATGACGCAAAGCGTGTCCAAGAAAAAGAACAACTTTCGCCCGAGCAACGCTACAACGAATACGTCATGCTGCGCCTGCGCACGCATTGGGGCATCGACCTGAAATGGATGAAACGCGAGATGGGCGAAAGGTTTTCGACCTTTTGTGAGCAACACGCCAAGCCTTTGGTTGCCCAAGGCCGTCTCTCACAGACACGAGAATTCCTCTACCTCACCGACCAGCAGATGCTCTTCGCTGACGGTGTGGCGGAGGAATTGTTTTGGGATAACACCGATTAGAAATAAAAATGTGCCGAGACCAAAGCACTGTTCAGATAAATCGCCGTGGTATTACCAGAATAGAAAACTTTCCCTTCATCGTAATAGCTACGCTGACCGTAATCCAGCTCGCCTAAAGCAACAAAAAGTGCAAAATGAGGCCCAACCCGATAAGAAAAAGCCAACAAATTTGCATACAAGGAAAAGCCCCTGTAGGGACAATTCCAAGTTTTGTTATACGACTCATCATAGGAGTATTTCCCAAAAATAAAATTCACCCCAATTTCGGGAGTATAGTAAAACCTTTCGGCAAGTCTCACATAGTATGACAAGCTCGGGCAAACACAGAATCCCCGATAGGTATTGCTAAGCCAGGTATTGCCCGACCACTGTTCTCTTGGATGCTTCTCATAATATGCACCAAGTCCCAACTCCAAGCGGAAGTTGTTTGCAACGAAATACCCAAAACCAGCATCGAAACGAAGGTACGTATTTAATGGTTGCTTAGTCGTATTGGTAACCATTCCATTGTTATTGAACGACTGTTCCTTCACATTCCCAAATGAAACATGGCCTGTCGTCAACACGTACATTTCGCCCTTACTTTGCGCAAAGGCTCCGATTGAAAGGGCAACAAGCCCAACAAGTAGTACTAATTTTCTCATAATGTTTAGTTTTAAGGTGATTACTGCATACAAAAATAGAGAATAATTCGATTCTCACAACATCATTTCAAAAATAATCAGAAAAAAGCCCCGACGAACCATTTTCTTTCCTATTTTTGAACTTCCAATCAGCCTTGAGTTAAGTGCCTTGAGGCTGCGGTCCCTGAGGCACCTCGAAGGGCCGAAGGGCCGACTTCTTGAATACGAACACAAATATTATCAATATGCTTAAATTCAAATCATTACTCCTTTCTGGTCTTCTGCTCATCGGCCTCGGCGCCATGGCTCAAGACGAAAACGAGCGCCTCGTTGGCGCCAACTGCACGAGCATCATGGTGGGCAAGAAAGCCTCCACCGACGGCTCTGTCATCACCTCCCACACCTGCGACGGTCGCTACCGCACCTGGATGCGTTGGGAACCCGCCGCCGACCACAAAATCGTCGAAACGCCCAAGGGCAAAAAGAAAAAAGGAAACGACACTGAAGTGGTTGAGACCCACAAGGTCTACAAAGGCACCATGCACACAGAAGACCCCTTCGACAACCGTGGCCTCGAATTGGCCGGCGAAATCCCGCAAGTGGCCCACACCTACGCCTATCTCAACACGGCCTATCCTTGCCTCAACGAGAAGCAATTGGCCATCGGCGAAACGACCTTCTCTGGCCCCGACACCTTGGTCAACCCGAAAGGCATGTTCATGATTGAAGAATTGCAGCGCGTGGCCTTGATGCGCTGCGACAACGCCCGCGACGCCATCCAGCTCATCGGACAACTCATCAAGGAATACGGCTATGGCGACGGCGGCGAATGCATCACCATCGCCGACAAAAACGAAGTGTGGCAAATGGAAATCCTCGGTGAAGGCCCCGACAAAATCGGTGGCGTATGGGCCGCCAAGCGCATCCCCGACGACGAAGTGGGCGTTAGCGCCAACATCGCCCGCATTGGCAAACTCGAACGCGGCAGCAAGGATTTCTATTGCTCCGACAACTGTGAAGCCGTAGCGAAGAAATATGGCCTCTGGGACGGCAAGGACGACTTCGTCTTCTGGAAGGCCTTCCGTGCTGAATACGGCGGCGGCAAGAACTACAGCGACCGCGAATTCTTCATCCTCAGCCAGCTGGCACCTTCTTTGAACCTCAACCGCGACATGCCCGAACTGCCCTTCTCGGTGAAACCCGACGAAAACGTTGACGTCCGCAAGGTGATGGAGCTCTTCCGTAGCACCTACGAAGGCACCGACATGGACATGACCCGCAACGTGAAAATGGTGGCTAAGAAACGCACCGACGATGGCGTGGTTGAAGACACAATTATCAGCCCCGTGGCCAATCCTTGGGTGGGCAGCGCGATGATGAATACCATTAATTATTTGGCTCCAGGCACCATCAACTTCCAACGTACCGTAGCCGTGGCATGGAGCAGTTACCACCACATCATCCAATGCCGTAGCTGGATGCCCGACGAAATCGGTGCCATCTGCTGGATGAGCTGTGACAACCCGGGACAAAGCCCACGCATCCCGATTTTCTCAGGCTCCACCACCCTGCCCGAAGGCTTCGACAAATGCGGTCAGCTGCGCTATCGCGACGAGGCTTGGATTTGGCACTATCGCAAAGCCAACAAATTAGCCACCGTGCAATGGGGCCGCACCAAAAAAACCTTGATGGACAATGCTAACCGCTTCGAGCAAAAGGCTTTCGACGAGATTCCCGCCATCGAGAACAAGGCCCAAGCCATGATTGCCGAAGGCAAGACCAAGGAAGCCACCGAGCTCCTCAACCAATACACCTCCGACTTTGCCGCCTCAACGCGTCAAGCCTGGAAAGAAATGGAAAACAAATTCTGGTACTGGTTTAGCATGGGGTTCTAACGCCCAATACGACACCGCACAAACAAAAAAAGGGAGCCGTGCTCCCTTTTTTGTTTTTAATGTTGTTGGGTCACCGTGACCGTGACCGTCTTTCCTGAAGCCGCCTTAATGACCATATGGCCCTCTCTTGGATGCGTTGTCATCATCGCGTCCACTACCACATTAACATCGGTATTCGCAAAACCGCTCTCAGGGGTAGGATGAATCCAGTTCACATCTGTTGAAATCACCCATGATTGGTTCGATGTAATATGGAAGGAGAACTCACCACCTTCGGGACGGACATCAAACTGATCAACATCGACCTCCAGCAAGTCGGGCTTGCCTTCTTGGACAATCACCATAGTGCACAGCACTTGGCCACCATGCACAGCGTTGACAAAACCCGTACGAGTCTCGGAACCCTGATTGCTGTCCACAATCATGTCGAATGTGGCATCACCAACGCCAGCGTTGGTCAACGACGAAACCCAGTCACAGAACTGAAGCGTCCATGAAGTGTTCGACATCAAAGAAACCGTTTGCAAGCCACCAGTAGACGTCACATACAGTGTATCGGGCACAAAGGAGCCGACAAGAGGTTCGTCGCCAGCTTCTTGTGATACATTCAAGTCGTAAGACAAAATGCCCGATTTGATATGAAATTCAAAATTACGTACTTCCTGAATGACATTAGGTGCTGCCGTCAACACAACTGTGGCATTGCCTGTTCCTGTCGTTTGCGACAGCGTCAACCAATCACATTCCAAGTCAAACTCCCAATCGGTATCACATCCTACGGTGATTTCGGCATTGCCACCATCTTTTCCAAATTCAAAAGTAAGCGGGGAGACATCGAGGAAATGTGGGTCGGGACTGGCGTCCTGTCGGATAATGAGCACGGTTGAAGCGCCGCTGGTGTTGGTAAACGAAACGGAACCCTGACGTTGTTCATAGAGCGGGTTTTCTTCGACAGTAACGCTAAGTTCAGCGTTGGCTTCCCCTTCAGTTTGGCTAAGGGTAATCCAGTCAAGCATTGTGGTAGCCGTCCATGGCTCCTCACACAACACATTCACCGTGAGGGTCTCTCCCGTACACACAAAATGAAGTCGGTTGGGATTGACTTCGATGGGGTTGACTGGCTCCACAGCCTGAACCACATGAATCATGTCGGACACGGTTCCATTGCCAAAGACAACATCGCCAACACGATTTGTGGAGAAATCGCCACCTATTGGAGCGATTGTCAAAGTCACCATAGCATTATTGGAGCCTTCCGTCATCGAACAGGTGACCCATTGGGGCGATTCGATCGTCCAATCGATATTGGCCGACACCTCGACGGCAAATTCACCGCCCTCCATGCCACTTTGGATTTCATTGGGCGTCACACTGATATAGTATTGCGGAGCCTTTTGCGTCAAAGTCAGCACTGCTGAATTATCTTTGGTGACCGCCTTGATTTCGGTCGACCTGCTCTCACCGGTATTTGCATCGGCGGTCAGGGTCAACGTGGCATCGCCATTACCAGACATGGGCGAAACGGTCACCCAATCGGCAACGGGATCAATGGTCCACTCACCATTTGACTTGAGTTCCACTTCAATAGAACCTCCCTGTGCTTCAATCTCTTGTGATGCATGAGCAAAAGACACTTCGACAGGTTTACGGCAGCCAATGAGCGACAACGCGACAGCTGCGACAAACAAAAAGCATTTCAGTTTTTTCATCTTGGTTTATAATTTTAAAATGAGTTGATTCTGTTGTTTATATTAATAACGCTAAGCTATGCGAAATAGTGTGTTACTATCAAAAAAAGGTGCACCGAGACATCCCGGCACACCCATTACCATGAAAAAAATTATTTATGTCCGACAAAAACAAGCAGAACTTAGAATATCTCAGTTCTGTTGTCTTTGATCTTAGCTTGATTTCTCAAGGCGTTATAGACGTTGCCACTCACAACTTTGTTAGTGAACTGGCTGGTCTTTTCCCTAATGATGTCACTATAGTTGTTCGTTGCGGCAGGTTGCGTAAATCTAACATTCTTGATGATGAAAGCGCTACTGTTGCCAGCGATGGGACCCACTTCCTCACCTTCCTTCATACCGAGGAGTGTGCCCACGATGTCGGCTTCAACACCGAAGTTACCCAAAACACGCGAATCAAGCGTGATATCGGAAACCGTCGTTGACTCGGCACCCAGTTCACTCACCATTCTGTTGACATCATTGCCGCAGGCTTTCATCTTCTCGACAGCGATTTCACCTTTCTTCTTATTCAGGATCTGATACTTAGCCTGATCGAGAATGGCCTCCAACGGAGCATAGCCCTCATGGACAACGCCCGTCAAAGCAGCCACAACCAGCATATTGTCAAGTTCGAAGATCTTCTCGGAGACATCGCCTTTCTTAGTCTTTTCATCGAAAGCCCAGCGCACGATTTCGCGAGGGTTGTCAATGCCGGCAATCTGATAAGTCGACTTGTTCATTCTCGGCATAGTGCGTTTGGTAAGGCCTTGTTCTTCGATAGCCTTATTGAATTGGTCGTAGGTTCTGTTTTCCGTGACGAACTTGTTGGCCTCGGCATAGATGTTCTGATAGGTCTTCGTACTCGAAGTGATTTCGTGGGTCAGATAGGCCAGGCGCACTTTAGGTTGGGGTTGGGTCTTGCCAGTGACCTTAACGATATGATAGCCAAACATGGTTTCCACGATACCCAGCGAGCCAACGGGGTTGTTCACCACATATTCATTGAACTGCGGCACCATGGCACCATCGGTGAACCAATCGAGGTCACCGCCTTTGTCTTTCGTGGCATCGGTATTATATTCTGCAGCCATTTGGGCAAAGAGTTCGTCGTTGTTCTTGGCGGCTTTCAACTGTGCCAAAAGCTCATTGGCCTTAGCTTCAGCCTGATCTTTGCTGATGGTGTCTTGACTGCCATAAGCGTCTTTATAACTGATGAGGATATGGCTGGCTTTCAGTGAATCGGGACGGTTCTGCATGTCAACGATGCGCACCAGGTTGAAGGCATTTTCGTTTTCATAAGGGCCAAACACATAACCCACACCATTGCCATTGTCAAAAATGGGCTGTTCGATTTGTTCGGGCACATCCTTACGACCCATCCAAGTGCTGTCGTAACGCTTGTCGGAGTTGGCATTCACAAAGCTAGCGACATTATCTGTGGCGACGAAGTCGGCTCTCATGTCTTGGACAGCCTTCAAGGCTTCTTGACGGTCTTCCAAAGAAGGCTTGATTTCAAAAACGACATACTCGATGTCGCGTCTCTCGTCCGTCTCATAACGATATTTGTTCTCGGCATAGAATGCCTTGTTGTCGGCATCGGTGACGGTCACCGTCGAATCCGGAATGGTGGTATAACGCAAGGCGATGATATCAGCCGAAGCTTTCATGTTCTTATTCTCGTAATACTTCTGAGCCAAAGCGGTAGGAAGGAAATAGGAGGCCTTCACCAGATTGTCGAACTTGGTCTCCAAGCGGTTTTGCTTCAATGCCTTCTCGAAATCGAGCCAGCGATCATAATATTCAGCCGGCAAACTGCTCAAGTTCTGGAGATATTCGTTCACGCGCTGCGGGTCGAAGCCGTTGGCATCGCTGAAGCTCTGCACCACCCACTCGTGCGGTTTCTCGCCAGTCAATTGGTCCATGAGCTCTTCAGAGGTGATACCGATACCTGCAGCATCATACTCTTTGGTCATGAGGTTTTCTTTGATCATCTCTTCAAGCGTGTTGTTGTAGATGCTATAGGTCTCAGCCGAAGAGAGATTGTTGTTGTTTGAGGAAGACTTTCTGCTTTCGAGGTTCCTGTCTTTCAGTTGTTCATAGTCTCTCACAGAAATCTTGTCGCCATCGACGACTGCCACGGACGGACCCGTGTTTCTTCCCTGGCTCTGGAAAAGGTCTTGTAAGACGAAGGCCAACAAAGCAATACCGATGATTGCGATCAACAATCCAGAGTGTCTTCTAATTTTTTCAATTGCTGCCATAATGCTATTTTCTATTTACTATTAAACTTCAATTTTGAGCGTGCAAATTTAGTAAAGATTTCAACTCGCAAGGATAAATGTTTGATTTTTATTTTTCAAGCACCACTATTTTTGCCGAAAACATTTTGCATTTATTTGAATATCAATTGCTTCACTTTTCGATTTTCAATTCAACTTCGTCCAATTTCATATGTGATGCTTTCAGGATTTTCACCCGATATTGCCCGATTTTCAGTACTTGACCTTGTTCGGGAATGCTTTCGCAATAGTGTAGTATCATGCCAGCCAGGGTCTCATAATCGTCGGAGACGGGCAGGTTGAGTTTGTAAGTGTCGTTAAGATAGTCGATTTCCAGACGGGCCGAGAAGACGAAGGTGTTGTCGTTCACCACCTTCTCCACTTCTTCTTCCACATCATATTCATCGTCGATTTCACCAAAAATCTCTTCCACAACATCTTCCATGGTGACGATACCCGCGGTGCCGCCAAATTCATCCACAACAGCGGCCACACCCTGCCTCTTGGCGATGAAATGCTTCAGCAGACGGTCGGCCGTGTAGGTCTCAGGGAAAAAGTCAATCTTACGGATCAACTCGGCCAATGTCGCTGTGCGGTGTTCGGCCACTGCGCGCACGACATCGTTCAGGTGGACATAGCCCACGATATCGTCAATGCCTTCGCCCGTCACAATCAGCTTCGAGTGTTTGGTCTCCTCGAAGCGAGCCTTCACTGCTTCGATGGAATCTGTCAACCTGACGGATTCGATCTCGTTTCGCGGCCCCATGCACTCACGAAGTTTCACCGAACGGAATTCCATCACATTTTGGAACAGTTGTATCTCTTGTTGCATGTCTTCATCAGCCTCAGGAGCGTCAGCATATTCGGCGATGAGATCGTTCAAGTCGACCGTACTGAATTTATATTCTTCGCGTTCCACTTTGAGTCGCAACACATAACGGATGATGAGCTCTGAGACACCCGTATAAATCAAGATGAGCGGATAGAGGAGGCAATAGCACAAAAAGGTCGGGAAGGCAAAAAACGAGAGGATGGCATTGGGATTAATGCGGAACAGCATTTTAGGTAGAAACTCACCTACCAACAGCACAAGCAAAGTGGAAAGGATGGTCTTCACCAACAGGATCATGAAATCGTTGTCGAGCGATATGGCCTGAAGCCAATGTACCACGGGAGCGTCGAGCAGCTGCGACATGCTCATGCCATAGATAATGAGGGCGATGTTGTTGCCCAACAGCAAAGAAGTGATAAAACGCGACTGGTTCTTGAAAAACAGGCTTATGATCTTGGCCGAAAATGTGTTTTTGGTCAACTCCACCTCCAATTGAAGCCGGTTGATGCTATTGAAAGCGATTTCCAGCCCTGAGCAAAGGGCCGAGAAAAACAAGGTTATTGCGACAATGATCCAACTGTTCATGACTTATTCCTCCTCATCGACATCGAGCAACGCGCTCCCCGAATACATGGTATATTCCGAGAAATCCTCACGCGCCACGAGGCTGTCGGCTTCAATTTGTTTGTCGGGCGTGACGATCCTCACGTGCGATCTCGTGTAAATCATCTTCTGCTCTTGATACCAGAAGAACTTGTCGGAAAACATCGTTTCGTGGCTTCCAAAATTCTTCACGATCACATTACCTTCGGCTTCAATCAGCCCACTTCGTCCATAACTCTTCCCATAGTCGGCATGGAGTTCTGTCGTTTTCTTTCCTTTATCGTACATATAGACATCGAAACCCAGCGGGAACTCCATGATATCGTCTTCGGTTTCCATGCGCACCATTCGTGGTGTGCGCAATTCCAAGTTGACAACGCCAGAGTCGCTACGATAGAAAACAACGCTATCGGCAATGATACCCGACAGCGTGTCGTCCGACCCCATAGCTTGAACAATGGCATCGGGGTTTGAACACGAAAACAACATCACAGCCAAATAGGCTGTGATGTTGAGTATGACTCCTATTTTGAGGATGTTTTTCAATTATTTCTTTGCTCTGATGGTGGTCGTCTCACCAATCCAGCCACCCACGTTGAAGCTTTGTCCTTCGTTATAGTCGTTGAAGAAGATGGTCTCCATCGACGGGAAGGCGGCGCTGTAGGAGCGGATCATGCTGTTGGCGCGTTCAGCGCAAGAGGGATCGATGGACTTGGCTTTGTTGCACTTATCGACGGCAGCCCAGAACACGGCCTTGCTTTCGATCTCGCCACTGAACTGCTTGGCGCTTTCGGCATAGAGCATGGCGATAATCAGGTAAGGCTCACCGTTGGTCGGGTCAACCTGAGCAGCTCTTCTAACGACATCGCGGGCGCGTGAGTAACTACCCATATTCTGGTAGCACATGGCGAGGTTGCGGTAGGCACGATACTTACGGTCGTTGTTGTCAGTCTTCGTGGCTTGGTCGAAGAAGGTAGCTGCATCACTATACTTCTTGTCCTTGAAGAATTTGATACCCAAGTTGTAGGATGCCTCGGGGCTGGGTTCGAGCTCGTTGAGTCTGATGGCGGCATCAAGGAAGAGCTTCGAGTCGGTGCAGTCCTTCTTATCGAGGATGGTGGTGATGCGCTTGAGCAGCGTCACGTCGTCGGGCGTCTCAGCCATCTTGGCGCTGAACACCTTGATCAGGTCGTCGCAGGAGGCGAAGGGCGAGAACAAGTTGTCGAGGTTGTTCTTCACACCTTTGTTGATGTTGATGTTCTTTTCGTTTTTCTCGATTTGTTTGTCGAAGCCTGCAACGGCATCGGCGTCGCTAGCGCCTTCGGCTTCTTCTTTGGCGGCTTCAAGTTGGGTCACGGTCTCAGCCAAGGCGCCAATGTTGTTGTCGAGCACCTCAGAGAGTTCTTGGTAGACATTGATGATCGTCATCTTCTCGGCCTTCTCGTTGTTCACCATATCGATGGTAGCCTTAAAGTAGGCATCGATGTAGGCGCCTTGCAGCTGTGAAGCGTCGAGAGCGACGGCGTCTTTCAGCACATTGTAGGCCTCCTCGTAACGATTCTTGTTGTAGGTGTAGATGAGCAAACCCTTACGACCCATGATGTTAGCCACTTGTGAGGTGCCCGTCTTGGGGTCAACGCCAAAATACTTGGCGCGGTTGTCCATCATCATGCAAATGGTGTCGATGTAAGCGTCCTTGTCCTTAGGATTGGTGCGGATGAAGTAGTCCATAATCTTCTCACCTCTGGTGTAGATGAGCTGGCTGGAGCGAGGGCAGTTGAGGAACACTTCTCTCCAGGCTTTGACCATCTCCATGCTGATGGATTCAGGAGCGAACTTGGCAGCTTCCCACTGTTTGTAGGCTTCGCTGTAGATAGAGAGGTTGGTCACGCAAGCAACGCTGTCGTTGCCATACTTTGACTCCGAAGCCTCTTGGGCGGTTGCGCTCATTGCCATTCCAATCATGACGGCAATCATCAAAAATCTTTTCGTTTTCATCTCTTCTCTTATTTTAGTTGTTTAACTTGTTTGTCTCTTATCCAAATATCATTCCAAAAAACTCGCCATGGGCAATTATTTGTACTTGCGTTTCATGAACCAATGCTCGAAAACAGAGATGCCCACATTCATTTTGGCATAACGCTCTTGTATCAAGCCGCCTTCACGGGTGCCAAACTGCCCCACTTCGAAGGACAAGTTGAACCTCGACATCGTTCGCGCCAATGGCAAAGACATTCCTGCCGTGATGCCCACCTTATTAATACTATGACTTTGGCCATCGTTTCCGTCGAGGCTGAGGCAACCCTGTTGGTAGAACCCGCCAAAACGGTAAGTGACGCGCGAGAAATAGCCTGAAATCGAGGTATGACGGGGGGTGAATTCTGCACCGACTGAGGCCGACCAAGAGTCTTGCAAAGCATCGGTGACACCTTCGCGAGCAAACTGCGACCATTGCATCCAGTTGAAATCTGCCCCAATTGTCCATCTGTCGTTTTTCTGTAAGGCCACACCTATGCCAAATCCTTGCGGCATGGTAATCTTGGTATCATGAGAAATATTGGTGATGGTGTCAATGATGTATTCCACGTCGGTGTCGGCATCTTCTTCAAAAGAGCGCACGAACAAGGTTTGTTCGGCGTTCAGTTTCACCTTTTGCGAATAGGTAAGACCGATGCTCAGGCTCAAATCATTGCTCAAATCTGTATTGAAAAGTGCACCGTAATCGAACATGAATGAACGCACCATAACATCGACGCTGCGTCGAGAGCCGATGAAATAGGTGGAATCAGGAAAATAGAGCGAAGTCTCCGTCTGCGTGTCGCCAAACACATAATAGACGTTGGCGCCCAATGCGAAATGCTTGCCGATTTTGAAGGCATTGCCCCAACAAGCCTGGTTGAGACCGCCTTTTCCTTTGAAGCGGGTCGTTGTGGAGCCAATCTCTGGCAATGTTTTGTCGACCAACATGGTATAGCCCGTGGTGCTATAAGGCTGAACACCAAGTGAGGTTCTCCACCACGGTGTTATGCCAAAGGCCATCGACACATAGTCGAATGAGGCATTGTTTGACTTCTCGGACTGGTTGGCCGTACTGAAAGTCGACGTCTTGAAGTAGAACCCGGCATCGAAGAGGAAAGCCAGCGAGTCGATTTTGGCATACGAGGCGGGATTGGCTGCATTGATCATACCACCGCCATACAAGGCGTTGGCCACGCCGCCCATACCTTTGAGCCTTACGTTCATTGCCTTGTCTCTCACCTGGCCGATGCCAAACATGGAATAAGGCGAATCCACATCGGCTTGGGCGAGGCTTTGCAGGCCAAAGCAAGCCAGGAGGCAGGCGAGCATTATGCTTTTCAGAAAAGGTGTTCTCATAAACAAATTATCTTGGGCAAGCCCTTCATTGAGCGTGCAAATATCCGATTTTTTAACTCGAGGCGCAAGTTTTTATTGCTTTAATTGCAATAGTAAAAACATATATATCTGAAAATCAATAAAAAAGAATTTCAAAAATAAAAAAATCTCATTTTTTGAAGATTTTTCGTTGTCGGTTCCGAAAAATGTCGTATTTTTGCAGGCGCAAAACAACGGAGGTACCGTAGCTCAGTTGGTAGAGCAGAGGACTGAAAATCCTCGTGTCACTGGTTCGATTCCCGTCGGTACCACCAGAAAAAAAGCCAGACTTTGAGTCTGGCTTTTTTGTTTGGTTTTTGGCAATAGGGAAAAAAAGAAAAAAGCACCTCTTTGGGGAGGTGCTTTTGAGGGTTAACAGCCATTTCTTAAGGAAGAACGGTCGACGGAGCAAAACCAGTGATGAAACCAGCTCTGATGCGGTAGGAGTTCTTCGGGTTTGCATAGTTGTTAAGAGTGGTACTTGTACCATCGGCAAAGTTCACAGTGATTGTGAAGCCCTTAATGAAGGCACCCGGACGGACTGAGATATAGAAAAGTGTCTGGGTGGTTGGATTCAATTTGACATCGGGGCAATTCAAAGTGATATCATTGCCATTAGCCTCAGCACTGTAGCCCAATTCCGTACGATATTGGTTCCAGGCTTGCACGAATTGTGAATTCAACTCGGCCTGACCATCTTGAATCAAAGTGTACTGATCTAACAAGTCCGAGAATCTTGCCATTTCAACCTTATTAAGCTTCATGGTAACATTACCAGCCAAAGCCATAGCATTGTCATGAAGGACGATACTACGGACAGCCTTCGTTCCTTTCAGTTTCAAACGGCAAACACCAAAGATATGATTCAAGGTGAATTGCTCGCTCAAGGAACTCACTTCACATGCAGCAGCCAAAGAAGTGGGATCAATAGTAGGATTGCCATTGATGGTAGTGTAAGTTTGCACTGCAGGGACATTGAATGTCTCATAGTTATCCACATCCAAGCTATTGGTTCCCGTGGCAACTTTAGAGACAGGGTAGAAGATAAAGAAATGGCTCTTCTTTTTGCCTAAATCTGCACCAGTAAAGGTAACCACAGACTGTCCTTCTGCATTAGCGTCGGTGGTATACACAGCCTTGGCAGTATTTGCACCGTTTTCCGCATCAAGATTATAAATCATGATTTGGTCATTGGCGTTCCATTTGAAAGCTCCATTTGCATTGAAATCAATGTAAGCTTTCGCTTCTTCACCAGGCTCACCCTCGACTTCCTCAAATTGAGGCAGACCGATAGTGACCTTAGTGGTTTCTTCATTCTTCTTGCAAGAACTGGCAACAACCAATGTACCTGCAAGACAGATCATACCTAAAAGTCTAAATGTCTTTTTCATTTTCTTCGGATGATTAAAGAAATAAAACAAAATTTTGTGGTAATTGATTATTATTCATTATTATCACCACCATCGCCCATTCCATTACCACCACCAGTGGCAGTTCCAACCGACATCACAACGACCACGTTGTTCAACATTTCGATAACTTCAGCCTTAGGGGCTTCGTACATTTTGTTCATCTTTTTCATTTTTTTACTTTTTTAATTGTTTGACTTATTGTTAGTTAATTATATTCTTGTGTATTATTCCACACTGATTTGCGCTGCAAAAATACATAATTAATTCATACAAAGCAGAAAAAAGTCATTTTTTTCCAAAATTCTTTGAGAAACCCAGTTTCATCGAAGTGCGCATTTCGCGGGAGGCCTGGTCGGGAAACACCTTGGCCAAATGAAAATAATCGATGAAGATGCAAATGAAAGCATGGATCTTTTGCAAGAGGCGGCGCTTGGGGCGGTTGAGCTTAAAGGTCCTCTTCCGGTTGAAATTGCCTTCCTCCATGATGCGACGGTAGAGCATTTGTGCCCTACGTTGGCAACCTGCATCGTAGAACGGCACCTCCTCCTCGGGCAAGCCAAGACTCTCGACCATCACATAGCCAAACGTCTGCCAGGGCTGCATAAGGTGCATGGCTTCGAGCCACTGCCGCAACTTATCGAGATCGAGTTGTCCATGATAGGCATGCAAGGTCATGGCCACATCGCTGAGCTGACGCAATCCCGCTCCCGATGTGATGAAATGGTGCCAGAGATGGAAGAAAGTGAAGAACACCATGAACTCCTTGGAAGGAATCAGCATCTCGAAGCCATCGAAATCGACACGTTGGGGATGCGCCCTCAAGCCATCCTCCTCGATGGCGGCGTAAGCTTCGTGTTCAGCGGGATCGACCACATCGGCACTCACGCGATGGATTTCCATTGGATAATTACCGAACTCCACATTGTAGTGTCGTCCCACGTCAACCTCTTGCGCCCAAGTATAAGCACCAGGCAGCGACCGCAGCAAAGCACACGCCTGATGGAAGTCGGCAAGACCCACGAACAGGTCGATGTCGCCAAACTGGCGCAAGCTTGGATTGGGATACAGACGCGCCAACCCGAAACCTTTGAGCAGCACTGGCTCGATATTGTTTTCGCGAAGCGCTCTGACAGCGGTAACCAGATGATGCTTTAACTGCATTTGGTTCAGCAAGTTGCCCCGCATGTCGTTCTGCATCTTGGCCAGCATCTTGTCTGAAGGGCGGTTATCGCCTGTCATTTTGGTGGCCACATCCGAAACCAGAACATTGTTGCCATGGTAGCGCGCCATCTTCAGCACCGCTTGCCAATCGACATGCTCTTCAATGTCAACGGAAGTATCCCAAAGGGCGGCGCGTAACAAGGTGAAATATTGGCTTTCAACGGCAGTCATGACACTTACACCTATTTAATTAATAAGCTCCGCGGATTTCCATGTTTGGAGCAAGGGAGCGACATCGGCTTCCGCCACATTGCGCTCGATGCCATATTCCTCCATCAGGAGGTTGATCAACGTCTCGGCATCGAAGTCCTTATCCTGGACTGCTTTCCACAAAAAAGCGGCCGATTCGTTCATCGAGATCAGTTGGTTGGCATCAACGGCTTCAAGGCCTTCGGCCACCAAAACAAACTCTTTGCCTAAAGAGCGCAACACGTATCCTTCTTTTGTTTTCATTTCGATTATATTTTTATCGTACACCAAATAGTTTATTACATTTTCGCATACCTTTAAGCAGGTAACACCTCATGGGTAGAAGAAGTCGCCATAGACATCCGCGAGTAGGCCTATGATGCTGGCCATTGGCTGTGATAATATCGGTAACCGTAGCAAGTATCGCCGACCTGTCGACTTTCTCCTTTGCCTTAACTACACCGTCGCCCATCATCACTATTTTGTCGCCTTCGATACGGATGATACGATGCAGGATATACCGTCCTCGGTAGGAAGCCAGAGCAATATCACCCACACGAAGTCTTTCAGGCTTTCGAAGCACCACACTATCAACTTCACCACGAATGAAAGGCAGCATACTGTCTCCTTGGGGTGTCAATTTCACTTGCTTGCCTTCGGCGAGCAATTGCTCCATCCGTGCATTATTATCCGATTTTTCCATCAATTAACAACGGTGTTATGGCACAAGAATGCAGCGTCTGGATCAGCCAAACAGTTGAGCAAATAGAAAGGCACCGAAGTAACGATGCGCTCGGATGTTGCATGATATCCATCGGCAAGTCTACGAAGTGCATGGTAACCAGAATAGGATGCGTACAATATGGCATAAGCCTCGGGAAGAGTCATCCTTTGTATCTTGTTTTCCTTGGCTTGACGAATGCTTACAATTCCGCCAATGGGGACGATAACGTCCCGATAGCACGGTGTCTTACCGCTCCATGGCGTTCCGCTAACACAGATTTCACCAGTTTGTCCAATAAAAACCACCGGATTGTCATCATTGAGCAATTCACTGCCTGGGATATTGTCAATCCACAACTGGCTATGGGTACTCTTGCCCGCACCACTACGGCCCAAAAACATATAGCCTTTTCCTTCGTACGCAATGACGGATGCATGCATCAGCAGTGTATTACGACCCGCCGTGGCAAGTGAAAACATTAACATCAGCATGGTATGCATCAAATAGGGAGAATGGTCTTTAAGGTAGATCCGTCCTTCCGTAAATGCCTTGTCGGAAAAGAGATACACCAACGGCACATCCTCGCCATGTTTAAGCATGACGAAAAGCCATTCACCGTTCAACTCAGACAATTCAAAATACAAGCCATCTGACTCACCCTCGTCAACTCTCACGAAACGTTTTTCACTGATGTCAAATAGATCCTGAAGCAAACTCACTGTGAAAAGGCAATTCCCTTCATTTCCCACGAAAAACGGGGCGTATGACCGCATTTCTTTCCACAGACTACTATCATTCGGCATTTCCAGTGCGAACTTGTGGCCAGCTACTTGATACACTCTCTTCATCGGACAAAAATTTGTGCAAAGATAGGCCAAAAAATCGTACCTTTGCCAAAATTTTCGGAAATTCGAGATGAAAAAGACAAAAAAAGGAGGCGCAAAGGTAAGGCATGGCGTTGCCACCCTTCGTCAAACTCAGGGCTCAAAGGCCGGCAGAAGCCGTAATATCCTTTCAGCTGTCTTGACCGGCGGCTTATTGACAGCGGCATGGCCGACTTGGGGTATTGCTCCCTTGGCGTTTATCGGTTTGGTACCACTGTTGCTCATGGAGCACCGCTCAGCGCAAGGCGGAGGTGGCAAGGTGTTTCCCATTGCATTCCTCGCCTTTCTGATATGGAATACCGCGACAACCTGGTGGGTATGGAACGCTACGCCTGCCGCCATTCTGGCGTGGATCCTGAACGCCCTCTTCATGGCCACCGTGTTTTGGTTGTTTCATTGTACCAAAAAGAAAGTATACAACACACCTTTAGGCAATTTCATCCTCATCCCTTATTGGATGGCTTTCGAATACCTCACCTACCTTTGGGCCGCCAAATGGCCGTGGCTCAATTTGGGCGGTGTATTCTCGAGCACGGTCAGTTGGGTGCAGTGGTACGAATACACAGGTGTGGCTGGCGGAACGCTTTGGGTATTAATAGTTAATATATTGGTTGCCAATATTATCCAACACTTCAAGTCAAAAGAGACCAAACCCTTATTGATTGATATTGGCATTGAATTGCTTGTCGTGTTGCTACCCATCATCATCAGCACCAACACCTATAAACATTATGAAGACCAAGGTGAAGACACGGAAGTCATCGTCGTACAGCAGAACTGCGACCCATGGAACGAGCAGTTTGACAGTCACTTCTACGATCAAGTGATCCAAAACAATATTAATTTGTCGCTGCCTTTGGTGACGCCCAAAACACGATTCATTGTCAGCAGCGAGTCGGCCATCCAGGAAGGCATCTGGCTGCATGAGACCGACAAGGCCAAGGCGCTCAACACCTTGCGCGACTACGTCCAACGCTTCCCACAACTTGCCTTCATCATCGGAGGCACCACTTTCGAATGGGTGCCACAAGGCATGGAAGACGATTTCCCGGCGCGCGACGCAGGCGACGGCAAGCATTTTTACTATTGCCACAACTCGGCCCTGCTCATCGACACAATGAACCTGCAACTCCACAACAAGTCGCAACTCACCCCCGCGGTGGAAGCCATCCCTGAATGGATGGGGTTCCTGAAGAACTACAGCCTCACGATGGGCATTGCTCGCGGCACCCTGAAAGGCGACCCCGAAGCCAAGGTGATGACCTTTGGCCGTCATAAAGTGGGTGTGCCCATTTGCTACGAATCGGCTTTCGGCGAATACGTGAGCACTTTCTGTAAAAAAGGTGCCGACCTGCTCTTTGTCATCACCAACGACGGTTGGTGGGGCGACACGCCTGGCTACAGGCAACACTTCGAGTTCTCAAAACTGCGCGCCATCGAGAATCGCCGCTGCATCGCCCGCTCGGCCAACACGGGTCGCTCGGGCTTCATCAACCAGCGTGGCGACGTCTTGCAGCAGACCCATTATTGGGAGCCTGACGCCATCCGCGAAACACTGAAAGCCAACACCAAAGTGACTTTCTATGCCCAACACGGCGATTACCTAAGCCGAATTGCGGTGTATCTCACCTTCGTGTTGCTCATCAGCTGGATTGCCATGAGCATCATCCGCTGGAACAAAGCCGGAGAAAGGCCTGCCAGAAAACCCGCCAAGCGTAAGAAGAAATGAAACTCTCGTTAGGGCCCTTCCAAGGCATCACCGATGCACCCTTCCGCAACGTGTTCAAACAACATTTCGGAGGGATTGACAAGTTCTACACCCCCTTCTTCACGGGCATCCAGAAAGACCACGCGAAGAACCTGCAAGTGGAGGAAATCGACCCGACGTGCAACGACGTGGAGACCTTGACGCCACAGATCCTCAGCACCGACGCAGAAGAGATTTTGCGCTTCGCCAAGCAATGCAAGGAGTTGGGCTACAAGGAAATCAATTTGAACATGGGCTGTCCGTTCCCGCGCGTGGCCAACAAGAAACGTGGTTGCGGCCTCCTGCCCTACCCCGACATGGTGGGAGCGATGTTTGAACGAGTTTTCGAGCGCATCGACGACATGAAATTCGGTGTGAAATGCCGTTTGGGATATTATAACCCCCTCGAGATAGAGGCTATCATCCCAATATTCAACCGTTTCCCACTGAGCGAATTGATTATCCACCCGCGCATCGGCAAGCAACTCTACAAAGGCGAGGCCGATGTGGAACGGTTCAAGGCACTGATACCTTATATTAATGCACCGCTGGTTTATAATGGGGACATCGTTTCGGTAGAAAGCTTTGGTTGCATCGGCAAAGCAGTGCAGCCTGTGGACCAATTCATGCTAGGGCGTGGCTTATTGGCCAATCCGTTTTTGGCGGAAGAAATAAAGGGAAGCGATTGCTTCGTGACTCGCAAATGCTATGCATTCGACGGAGTCAATGACACAACCATCAACAAAACAAACAGATTACATCATTACGTCATCGACCTATACGAAGACCGATTGCGACATGCCGGTGGCAGCCCAAAGGTTTTAGGACGCATGAAAGAATTGTGGTCCTACCTGATGAATTCCTTTGAGAGTTCACAAGACGTATGGCGCAAAATCAAGAAAATCAACGCACTGAAGGAATATGAGGAGGCGGTGGAAGAAATATTCAAGTACAACAATCTAACACTATAAATCATGAAATTAGCAGAAGCATTACAAGAACGTTCCGATTTAAGTCAGCGAATCGCACAACTTCGCTCGCGACTATCCGCCAACGCCACTGTTCAAGAAGGCGAGAAAACGGCCGAAGCCCCATCCGACTTGCTTAAGGAACTCAACCAATGCATCGACCAGCAGGAGAAACTGATTGCACGAATCAACCTCACCAACAGCCGCACCATGGTTGATGGCCTTACCTTGACCGAGTTACTCGCTAAGCGCGACAGTCTCAACCTGCGAATCGAAGCCTACCATGGACTCATCAGCGATGCCAGCAGGTTGGCACAACGTGCGGTCCGCACCGAAATCAAGATCTTGAGTGCCGTCGATGTGCCCACCTTGCAAAAAGAAGCCGACCGTCTCAGCAAAGAACTGAGAAAAGTGGACAACACCATCCAAGAAACCAATTGGTTGACAACGCTCTAAACCTATAAAACATGTTGTCCTGCGGGCGAATGTTCAGCTCTGTGGCTGAGGTGTAAGTCCACAAACTTGGTATGTGCCGAGGCAGGCACCTTCATGCATCGTTACGCCTATATAGATCACGAAGGCACGATTACGATTCACGCATCACTACCCGACATTGACGCAGGCACATGTTTTTCCCACAAAAAAAGCCTCTCTTTGCGAGAGGCTTTTTTGTTCTATGCAAGCGAACCGCTTACTGACCATTATTCGAACGAAGCGATAGCCTTCTTGATGATTTCGATGGCTTCGCGGAGTTCGGCCTCGGTGATGACCAAAGGCGGGGCGAAACGGATGATGTGCTGGTGGGTGGGCTTGGCCAGCAGGCCGAGGTCACGCATCTTCAAGCACACATCCCAAGCCTCTTTACCGTCTTTGGGCTTAATGATAACGGCGTTCAACAAACCCTTACCACGCACCTTTTCGATCATCGGGCTCTTGATCTTACCGATTTCCTCGCGGAAAATCTTGCCCAGACGTTCGGCGTTCTCCATCAGGTGCTCTTCCTTGACGACCTCAAGGGCAGCAATGCTCACGCGAGCGGCAATCGGGTTACCACCGAAGGTGGAGCCGTGTTCACCGGGTTTGATGTTCAGCATGATGTCGTCGTCGGCCAACACGCACGAAACCGGCACCACACCACCACCAAGGGCCTTGCCCAAGATGAGAATGTCGGGGCGAACGCCTTCGTGATCGCAGGCCAGCATCTTACCCGTACGGGCGATACCGCACTGCACCTCGTCGGCCATGAACAGCACGTTGTATTTCTTGCAGATGTCGTAGCACTTCTTCAGGTAACCGTCATCCGGCACGTAGACGCCTGCCTCGCCTTGGATGGGCTCCAGCAGGAAGCCAGCGATTTCCTTACCATCCTTAGCCAGCACTTGCTCCAGAGCATCGGGGTCATTGTAAGGGATGCGGATGAAACCAGGCGTCATCGGGCCATAGTTAGCGTACGACTCGGGGTCGTTGCTCATGGTGATGATGGTGATGGTGCGTCCGTGGAAGTTGCCTTCGCAGCACACGATCTTCACCTTGTCGTTCGGGATACCTTTCTTGACGACACCCCAACGGCGGGCCAGCTTCAGGCCCGTTTCGTCGGCTTCGGCGCCCGAGTTCATGGGCAGCACCTTGTCGTAACCAAAGTATTCGGTGACATATTTTTCCCACACGCCGAGCGCGTCGTTATAGAAAGCGCGGCTGCTGAGGGTGAGGCGCTCGGCCTGGTCGGTCATGGCCTTGATGATTTTCGGGTGGCAGTGGCCTTGGTTGACGGCAGAATAAGCCGAAAGGAAGTCGAAATACTCTTTGCCTTCGACGTCCCACACTTTGGCGCCCTTACCTTTGGCGAGGACGACCGGCAGCGGGTGATAGTTATGGGCTCCATACTTGGCTTCGAGGTCCATAGCTTGTTGCGATGATGTGATTTTCTCGATCATGATTGGTTATTTAAGGATTTAAAGATTTAAGATTTAAGATTCAAAGATTTGAAAATTGAACTGCAAAGTTAGGGTTTTATTTCACTCCTCCGCATTTTTGTCTTGATTTTTCCCAACAATTATCCAAAGCACAAATGCTGCAATTGCAGCGATGACCAATGCCAGCAAGCCAAAAAAGGCAAGTCGGTATTGGTTGCGCTTGGATTGCGCCATGTCAAGTTGACGATTGCAAAAATCTAGTTTTACGATGAGGTCTGATATCTCCGACTGTAACTCGTCGTTTCTGTCAGACAAATCCGAATTCTCACGAACATAGGCAGATCGTTGTTCATCAAGAGCTTCAAGTTCTTTTTGCAAAGCATCATAACGTCCCAAGCGTGCATAGTTGAGGATCAACGATTTCTTAATCGAGGGCTCCATCATGGTGATGCCAGAAAGGGATGCCAGCTCAGCATATCTTTCAAAATAGCCCATCGACGATGAAGGGTTCCCAAGCTGTGCATAGAGTTGCCCAAGACCAATCAATGCCTGCATTTGACCAAAACTGTATTTGTTGGTTTCGGCCAGCGACAAAGCATCCTTATAATACTGGGCAGCCTGCTGCCACTCGTTGCGCAAGGCCGCCACATTCCCCAATTCCGTCAACACATCCGATTTGGTGTTTGCCATCGTCTGTTTATATGCGTTCGGCAATCCTTCTATCTCGGTACAAGCCAAGGCTTTATCAAAATAATAGATAGCTGAATCGTAGTTGACGAAATCGCGCTCGAACAAGAGTCCATAATTCTTATAGGCCAACTGCAAAAAGTCATAATTGCCAGTTGCCTCCAGCATCGGAATGGTCGAAACAAACAGCTTTCGCGCCTCGGTAGGCTTACCAGTTTCACCATAGATCGTTGCCAGATTCAGGTTGACTTCGGCGATTTTGGCTGTGTCGTTCAAGGCTTCATAATAATTCCTCGCCGTCATCAAGGCCACCTTTGAGCCCTCGAAATCGTTTCTTTGGTATTGGATGACAGCCAGATTGGCACAGGTCTGCGCACAAGCCAGACTGTCGTGAAGGCGCTCGGCCATCAGCATCGCATCCTGATAGAGAAAGTAGGCAGAATCCATATTACCCAAGACCAATTCAAAATAAGCACTATTCCAAAGTGCGTCAAAAGCCTTTTCCTGGTTGCCTACTTTTTGATATAGATCATAGGCTTCTTTAAGGTAAATCTGTGCCAAGTCGAGGTCGTTGTGGTAACCATATTGGACGCCAATGGCATAGGTTGAGCGTGCCTCCATTTCGACATCGCCCATCTCGTGAGCCAGCTGTTTCGCCTTCTCGCCCCAATCGATACAATCGTCAAAGGATATGTCATAGAACGCCCATACCAAATTGACCATAGTCTCCACTTTTTCACGCCCTTCCTGACGAGCAACTTCGTTTTCGAGACTATCGACAACATGCGTGTCCATATGCGCAAAAGCCGATGCAGACGAGACCATAAACAACAATATATGAAGCCACCGTTTCATCCGATGTACATATTATACCGTTGCTCATCGAAAATGGTGGTCGGCTCACCGTGGCCGGAGAAGACCTCGGTGTCGTCGGGCAGGCGGAAGAGTCGCTCCTTGATGCTAGTGCGGAGTTGCTCGTAATTGCCGCCTTCGAGGTCGGTGCGCCCGATGCTGCGGCAAAAAAGCGCATCGCCTGTAAACACCCATCCCTCAAGCTCGGCATAGAGGCTGATGCTTCCACGGGCATGGCCGGGCGTGCATATAACCTCAAGGGTACTATTGCCCACTTGTATAATGTCGCCGTCGTTCAAGTCCCTTTCGGGGAACGCACAATCGGCAGCAGTGAAGAGACCAAAAAGCATGGCCTGCTGTCGGACGTGACCATAGTCCCCTTTCACGTCAGGATGTGCTGCCACCTTGATGTTATAGCGTTTCTTAACCGCCTCATTGCCCATAATGTGATCAATATGGCCATGCGTGCTAATGACCAGCAACGGCTTAAGGTGATGGCTGTCGATGAAGCCAAAAAGTTGGTTCTCCTCGTTTGTCGTGCCACAGCCCGGGTCGATGATGACACAATCTTTGGTATCCTCGTCGTAAACGACATACGTGTTTTCCGCAAAGGGATTGAATATGAAGGATTCTAGTTGGAGCATTAGAGGGTCCTATGATTTAAAATTCGAAGATTTAAAGATGTAAAATGGCCCGTCGACAGGCTCTGTGGCCATAAAACACATGATTTTCGGGGCAAAGATAAGGTATTTTCCACAATAATCTAAAGAAATTGCCTATCTTTGTCCGCTAATTTTGGCTGAAATGATGTCAAAAACAAAATATGCGGTTTTGTTGGTCTTGTTCCTATGCACGACCCCGATGGCTCATGCCCAGTTCTACAACGGCATGAACATGCCTTTCGGGAAAAACCGCGTACAGTGGGGCGACTTCCATTGGTCGTACTACATGAACGACAACTTCGACGTGTATTTCTACCAAGGTGGCGACGATTTGGCCAAGTACGCCCAAGCCTATGCCAAAGACCAGATTCCCCGCCTTGAGTTGCGCCTCAGCAGCCGTTTCGGGAAAAAAATCCAGTTCATCGTGTTCAACAGCAAAAGCGACTTCAAGCAGAGCAACATCAACTTTGAGGAAGAAGAAAACGGCAACACGGGCGGCATCACCAAAATCATCGGCTCGAAGGTCATCCTCTATTTCGACGGCGACTACACCCATTTTGAAGCCCAAATCCGCGAGGGCATCGCGCAGCTGCTGTTCAACCAAGTGATGAACGGCATCAGCATCGGGTCACAAATCCGCAGTTCATATCGCTACAACATCCCGCAATGGTTCCAAGACGGCCTTGTGGCCTACATCGCTGGCAGCTGGGACTGCCACAAAGAAGCACAACTACAACGTGGTATTGTTTCGGGCAACTACAAAAAAATCAACCATTTGAGTGACATTGATGCTTTGATTGCGGGGTACTCGTTTTGGAACTTCATCGACGAGAAATACGGCAGCAAATCGTTCAACGACATCCTTACCTTAGCCGAAAACACCCAAAACGTCAGAAAAGCCCTGCTCTACGTCACTGGCAAGGAATACAAGGACTTGATTGAAGAATGGTACGATTTCTTTAAGGCCCGCTACGAGACCCTCCTTGTCAACCAACCCAACGACGTGATGAAGCTGAGATACAGGAAATACCGCACCTTCACGCAGCCCACCATCAGTCCGAATGGCAAGATGATTGCATACGTTAGCAACGACGAAGGCAAGATACGGCTTTGGCTCGAAGACCTTCAAAACGGCAAGCGGCAGCAACTGTACAGCGCCGGATACCATTCCAACGAGAACATCGACACCTCGTTTCCGCTTTT
>Ga0247608_10001459_pt1 | contig 32720 bp, 37 predicted proteins | sample 176DNAGHGlowgp2_FD_193490 | JGI IMG/M metagenome (GOLD analysis project Ga0247608, IMG submission 193490) | Sheep rumen microbial communities from Palmerston North, Manawatu-Wanganui, New Zealand - 1766 DNA GHGlow gp2 | ecosystem: Host-associated > Mammals > Digestive system > Stomach > Rumen ...
AATACGGAAAGAACGAAGAAGAGCAATGGAGTTTGTTTTTAAATCAAAACAACTTAGTAGCTCTTTGTGAGTGTTGTCATTACGCAATACATGGAAAGATGATTAAATATAACTTAGAGCAATGCGACTCTCTGACTGATGTTGAGTGGCGTGATGCTCATGGAATGCAATGAAGGAAAGAACACTTGAGAACTCAATAGGATCAAAACTCGCAAAAGAGACATTTTTCATTGACTCTTTGACAAAGAAGTCAATCATTTATAATAGAGTCCTGTTTAAGACAAAACGAAATTATTACAGTGAACATGGTTGGAGATTATTGAGTCAGCACTACGCAGCATTTCTATACTCTCTTGAGAAAGAGCTTGGATTAATAAGCATATCTGAAGATAAGATGAAAGAGCTCAAGCAATACGCAAAAAGATATGTTTATATAATGGAACCATATGTTTTGACAAAATATGACATGTATATGTTTAATTATACTTCAGAGCTGCTTGTTTTATATCTGAACAGAGTAAAAGGGTATAAGAGAGTGAGAAAGAGAAGGCCTAAGGTTTTGATAGATAATAAGATGCCGGGCCTATAGTTTTTTATGTTAATAATAATTATAATAGCTCGCCCAATTTCGGTTAAACAATCAGAAAAAATACGATATTTAAAAAATATGAAAAAAGCAAAAGCAAAGCAAAGGTACACAGGAAAGTCAGAACGTGTACAAGAATACATGGAATATGTGTTACAATCATTGAACAATAATTATAATGAGATACCCGACCAGTTTGTTATCTCATTAGACATGTTGGCAAATATGTTGACAATTATGAATGACGCGTATGATTTAATACAAGTTGAAGGTTTGACAAAAGATGACAAATATCGTGGAAAACAATCTTCAACCGCATTACAAACATACCTGAATGCACAAAACTATGCTGCAAGGATAATATCGAGTTTTGGATTGACTCCAGCCTCAAAAGCAAAAATAAAAAAGGATAAAGAAGAAGTTAACGTTCAAGAGTTTTTAGAACATTTAACAGCGTAATTATGAAGATAATATGCGGGATTTATAAGTTTACGAACAAGGTTAATCATAAGATTTACATTGGCAAGTCGGTGAATGTTTATGGACGTTATGAGTCACATAAAAAAACTGCATTATCAGGTAAAAAAACATTGTTTTATAATGCATTGAGAAAATATGGAATAGATAACTTTGACTTTGAAATAATTAAAGAATGTTCAAGAGAAGAACTCAATGAATATGAGAAGTTTTACATAAAGTTATATGACTCAAACAACCCACAATATGGTTATAATATGACGCCTGGTGGTGATGGTGGAGCAATGACTTATGGCCCATGGAATAAGGGAAAGAAAATGACTTCTGATTTTAAGAAACGTGTTTCAGAAAGCGTTAAGAAAAGAATGAAAGATCCTGTTTTAAAGGAAAAAATGAGTAAATCTTTGAAAGAAGCATTTTCAAAACCTGAAACAAAGAAAAAAATGAGCAAAGCAAAGAAAGGCAAGAAACCATGGAACAAAGGAAAGCATTATACAGGTATAAAGAAAAAATCAAAGGAAAGCATTGAGAAAACAAGATTAAAGAATATAGGACAAAAGCGAACAGAAGAACAAAAGAAAAGAATAAGTGACTCACATAAGGGTAAAATAACAAGTGAAGAAACAAAGCAAAAACAGAGAAATGCTCATAAAGGAAAGAAATACAATAAAATGAAAGATGAAGGTAAACAAAACATATCAAAAGCACAAAGATATAGGTTCGCCGAAGGGTTAACAGATGAGCAAAAAGAAATATATGTTTCAATAGAGTCTGCAGAAGAGCGCAGATTATATAAGCAAAAATGCATAAATATGATTTGACAAAGGAATATATACAGTACTGCGAGGATATCTTGACAGGGAAAATAGTTTCGTGTGAAGCTGTTTATCTGCAATGTAAACAATTCAAAGAACGTTTCAACCGAGAAGATATTTGGTTCGACTATGACACTGTTGACAAGAGGATTAGATTTGTAGCAAAGATGCACCACTGGACTGGTGTGCATAATGGAAAACCGTTTAACTTGCTCCCATGGCAACAGTTCGCATTCGCAGGGATTTTCGGTTTCAAGTGGGTTAGTGACAACACAAGAGTTACAAAGAATGCACTAATCATGCCAGTCAGAAAGAATGGCAAGACAACGCTTATGGCAGCAATAGCGTTGGTTATGTCAACAATAGATGGAGAAAACGGAGCCGAAGTTGATTTCATAGCAAACTCGTCAAAACAGGCAAACATTGGTTTTAGTGCCTGCAAAAATCTAGCCGAGAGCATTGACCCAAATAAGATAATTTTCAAAAGATATAGAGACTCAATAAAAGTTGAGTCAACAAAGTCAATTATACAAGTTTTGTGTTCAGACTCAATGACATTGGATGGATATAACTCAAGCTGTACATTAATCGATGAGTTTCACGCTGCGAAAGATTGGGAGTTATATAACGTAATGAAGTCAAGTCAGGGTATGAGAACTCAACCGTTGACAATAGTATGTACGACAGCAGGTTTTTTGTTGTCGGGGTACCCATTGTTTGAAATGAGAAAAACATGTATAGAGATATTAAAGGGACGTAAGACCGATGATAGTCAGTTTTCATTGATATATGAACTTGATGAAAATGATGATTTTAGAGATAGAAAAAACTGGATAAAATGCTGCCCATCACTTGGACAAACTGTTTTAGAGTCATACATTGACGACCAAATAAGGGCAGCTACAAATCAACCAAGCTTAGAAGTTGGTGTCAGAACAAAAAACTTTAACCAGTTTGTTCAGTCAAGCGAGGTTTGGTTGTCGGATGCAACAATAGGCAAAGTCATGGATGACGTTGATCTTGATGACTTCATAAAAGAAGATGCATATGCTGGAATAGATCTTGGTTCAACAAGTGACTTAACTTGCTTGACAATAATGTTCCCACCGAACAACAAAAGAAAGAAATGGCCTGACAAGTTTGTGTTCAAAACATTTGAGTTTGTTCCGCAAACAACATTGGAAGGTATAAATGGAACAAAATATGTTGACTGGACAAAACACTGTGCAACATTTAACATAACTGACGGCAATGTTACAGATTATGATTATATACTTAACGTTCACATAGAAATGAATAAAAAGCATAATTTGATTTTAACGGCGTATGATAGTTGGAATGCATCACAATATACAGTCAACGCAACCAACGCAGGACTTAATTTGGTCCCATTTTCACAATCATTGGGTAACTTCAATAGACCGACAAAGCAATTAGAGAGACTCATTTTGTCGGGTCAATGTGTGATAGATAATGACCCATGCGTCAGATGGTGTTTCGGCAATGTTGTGATGAAATATGATCATAATGAGAACTGCAAACCGACAAAGACAACAAGAGAGCAAAAGATTGACCCAATCGTTTCAATGTGCGAAGCACTTGGAGCTTATTTAGCCGAAGGCGGAGAAGACATAGAGATTGTTTAATTATAATTAATTGGCTCTTAATAACTTATATATGTTGAAAAATAATAACTAGAATGTCTATCTTATTATATAAATTTAAAATTTATAAATTTTATTAAATAACAAATAAATAAAACAAAGATATGTTTGAGAAAGTAAACCCTAAGCACCCTGATAAAGTTGCGGATCGAATAGCTGGCAGCATAGTCGACTTGGCATACGCACAAGAAGAAAGACCTAAGATAGCAGTTGAGGTCTTGATAGGTCATGGGACTTGTTTGATAATCATTGAATGCTCAAAACCCATAGATGAGCAAAAGATAAAAGAGAATGTGTTCCGTATCGCAGAAACACAAGATTTAGAGATCACAATAAAGCAGATACCGCAAGATGTGCATTTAGCAGAAAACCAGAATGATACAGAGTTCCATTGTGGCGACAACGGTATCTTCAAGGGATGCCCAGTTACACCTGAGCAACAAGCACTTACTGACTTGGTTGGTGACTTATATGAGTTTTGTTCACATGACGGAAAGTATATCATTGATGAAAGTGAGAAACTTATAGTTAGTTGTCAATCATGTGTTGAAAGTAGCGCATTGAACAACCACATTTGGGATAGCACAAAGCGTGTTTCTTATTATGATTGGAACTTGATTACAAACCCACTTGGATATTGGACGGGAGGCATTGATGTTGACTCAGGAGCAACAAACAGAAAGCTTGGATCAGATATGGGCAATGCTGTAACAGGTGGTGGTCTTCATGGCAAAGACCTGAGCAAAGCAGATGTTACATTGAACATTGTTGCTCATTTGAGAGCTCAAGAGGATTATCATTGTTATGACTTGAAATGCTCAATCGGTCAAAGCGAACTATATGGAAAGAAATATGATGATTATGTGAAAGAAGCAAAAGAATACATAGACTCCATTGGTGGATTTGAGAAGTTCGCAGAATGGGGACTTATACGACCAAAAAATACTTGATAATATGAAAACATGATGCGATTGACACCAGAACGTAGATCAGCACGTTCTAAGAAATACAAAACTGTTGATAGAGAAGATTTGTTGAGAGGTGATTATGTTAAGAACTTGTCAGCAGACAAACCAAACTACTCAGCAAAAGATGAGTACTACACACCGATGATAATGGTTGAGAAGGTCTTTGAATACTATATACTACCAGAGCAATTAAAGGGCAAAGTCATTTACTCGCCAGCCGATTGTGAACAGTCAAACTTCACAAAATACATTGATGCTCACAAAGATGATCTTGGAATACAAGAGTTCATACATACTTCTGATGACTTCAACACACATAGAGACCTGTTTGAGAAAGCCGACATTGTCATAACAAACCCACCGTTTTCTAAGATAGTAAAAGAGTTGCTACCGTTGTTGAAAGAAACAAACACTGATTATTTTCTGTTTGGGTCTTTAGTTGATGTTGAACAGTATCATAAAGTTGACAACAACTCAAAGTTTTATTATGGTTGCATTAGAGAACCATTTGACACACCATTTGACTCAAAACAAGTTGTTGGAACAAACAAGATTTTCATTAACTATCAAATCTTCATGACAACACTTGACATCAACCCAGAGATTGAGAAAAACGACCTAAACCATTATTTTACTCATTATTTTAGCAAGAAAAGAAAGAAAGTTGAAGACCTGCCTACAATGACGATCGAAGATCTTGGAACGTTCCCATTGATTGATTACATTAGAGACTTCCCTGTTGATTGTGATGGGTTGGTTTTGGCACCACTATCAGCAATAATGCACCCAAGTTTTCTTGTTTATGACACTGAAATGAATGAAAAGAAGTTACAGCCTGGCAGAAGGAAAATAAAAGTAACAACTTCTGATGGTAAAAACAGGTTCAGTAGAGTTTTCGCAAGAAAGAAGGACATTCCAGAATGGGAAAGCCTTAAATAATTTTAACATTCTTATAATACTTTACAAACTGTTCCACAAATATGGGACAGTTTTGTTATAAATAACCAACAGAAACGAAACGTTTCTATGGGTTATTTAAATAACCAACAGAAACGAAACGTTTCTATATTATTAAATAAATGAAAATGAAAATCTTATATCATGGGTTTATTTAACAGAAATAAAGATACTGACAAAAGATCTGTTGATCAACAAACAACAGTTGTCACAGAAAATGGTTATACAGTACCAGTTGGAATAGGTTTCTTGGACAATTATATAATAAAGGGCAGCGATTTAACCAAGTTATCTGCAGGTTTCGCTGCAATCGATTTGATATCAAGCAAAATCGCAAGCATACCTATTTATGTTAAGGCTGGTTCAAAATATGGAGAAAGAGTCGACCATAGTTTCAATCATGTTTGGGACACTTCATTGATGTCAAAGTTCATTACAATAAAACAGTTGGTTTGGGACACACTTGTTTATGGCAATGGCATTGCTTATATAAACAGAGCAGATGATGGAACGGTAATCGACATTATTTATGTTCCGTACGGAGATTACTCAATAATTTACAATGAGGTCACTCACAAACTATACTATATGATACCTACATTGTCAAAGAAGAAAATCGAGCCGATTAACGTTATACATATCATTAAAAACACAAGAAATGGTGTTGTTGGACTTGGAGTTGATCATTACTCAAGAAATACTGTTTACTTGTCATCTATAACTGATAAATCTGCTGCAAGTTTCTTTGACAATGGTTGTGCAGTGAGTGGCATTTTGAAATCAAGCAAAGTTCTTGATACTGAAAAGAAACTTGATGCAAAGAAATCTTGGCTTGAAGCACTTGGTCCTGGCAAGAATGGAGGCATTGCGGTTCTTGGGAATGACTTTGATTATCAACAAGTTGGCGCAACAAGCTCAGACACACAATTACTTGAGTCAAGACAATTCAATATCAGGGAGATAGCAAGATTTCTTGGCATACCGCCTGAGTTGATTGGAGATGACACAAACAAGGCTTACAACTCACTTGAACAAGCAATTCAAGCACTTATAACATTCACATTGAGCCCATTTATATCAATTCTTGAAGAAGAGTTCAATCGTAAATGCTTGAAACCAAGCGAAAGAAGAGAATATGTGATTGACTTCGCAGAAGAAGAGCTTATTGTTTCAGACAAGAGTACAGAAAGCACTTATCTTAAGACTTTGGTTGATGCAGGAATAATGACAAGAAATGAAGCACGTAGACAACTTGGACTTCCACCTGTTGATGGTGCTGATGACTTGGTGATCCCATTTACTGACATTTCACAAAACACTATTGGTTCAGCTGAAGAACCAGATGAGAATGAATAATAACAAATTGGTACTTAATAACTTATAACTATTTAAGAATTAATAATTTACAAATAAATTAATAAAAAATATGAAAAATACAAGATACTTTGATGACTATCAATCTGCTTATAACTATTACGGAGGCGCAGTAGTACCAAGCACTGAGATTGCTCTTGTTGGCAATGGATCATATGTGTTTGTTTCGTCAGATAATGCGTTTGGAGGCAATCAGCAATACTTTGATGCAAACTTGACAAATGACGAGATTGTTGACAACTTGACATATACTGCGTATAATCAAGGTTTCAGTTATGGTGAAAGCGTAACATACCCTATCGCTTACGAGGCTGGTTATAGTTACGGTTATGACATTGGCGATACTGATGGATATGCTAATGGACTAGCTGACGGTGAAGCTGCTGGCTATGAGACAGGATATGCTGAAGGCGTAGCTGCTGGGACAAACTGGATCGACGTTCTTTACTTAGATGAGAAGACAAACGCTGAGACTTATTTAGGAATTACAGGCACTTGGCCAGGTGAAGACGGAGGCTTCCAAAAATACAACTACCACGAATTCGTGGACGAAGGCGTTCCTTATGATAGAGCGCTTGGGCTTGTTCAAGGACTTCAGACAAACAAAACATTGATGAAACTCATCAAGATCACAAAGGATGCAAATGACAACTCTATAGTGACTACACAAGCTTTCAACTTCAACTATGATGGCACCAACATTGGATCAATCTATATAGACGGCAATACTTTCAGTTCAATTTTTTGTTTCTGGAGCACTGTGACACTTGCTGTTGGTGACGAGGTTATTTTAGACTGCGCTGCACAGATCGACTACCAAGGCGCAACATTGGCATTTGGCTTGTTCGGTGGATTTGACGAAAATACTTCAGGCCCAGCTACTTACAAATGCGAAACTGCTGGCACTTACACATTCGCAATGATAATAGACCCACCACAGGTTCAAGATGGTAGAGCCGATTTGGAAATCACTACTATGTTCAACTATGAAGGTTCAGCTACTGTTCCTGCAATAACTGTTCCAACTGGCGAACCTGAGACAGATTATTTATGTATACAAAAAGTTAATGCTGATGGCACTGAAATAACTGATACAACTCAACAGATTAACATTCGTGTTTGGAGAGACTTAAACACAACAAGTCCTATAGTTTTAGAATATAGCACAGACAAAGTTAACTGGAAAAAAATAACTGTTACATCAAATGGTGTTTATATGCAAGTTATGGGTTATGATGAAACAAATGATAGAAACAAGATCTATATAAAAGGAATAAATAGTACTATACTTATGGATCTTCATTTCTTCAACACTTATGATGCTAATTATTACAAAGTTTCAGGTAACTTACATAGTTTGTGTTTTGGAGACAATTACTCAAGTGCTACAGATGTTGTTATAGAAACAAACGGACTGTTCTTAGAGTCAAAAGTTGTAGATGCGTCACAACTAAATGTATCAAATGTGATTTGTTTTGGCATGTTTGATGGATGCACATCATTAGTAAGCGCACCTATACTATCAGATGACGTTATAAAATACAATCAATATAACAATATGTTCAAAAACTGCACTTCACTTACTTCAGTGGTATGTTTAGGAACACAAGTATATAGCGCAAACATTGTAGATTGTTTTGATGGTTGTTTTGAAAACGTTGTGACAACTGGTGTTTTATACAAAAACCCATTAACTAGCAGTTCATTTTTTGAAGGTCCTGATTATAATGACCCAATGACAGACCCAGAAACTGGTGACATAATATATGACCCAGAAACTGGTGAACCTATGTACAATACTAAGACAGTGTACCCAACAACTTGGACAATACAAGATTACGCAAGATAAACATAAATATATAATGAGAGCTTGGAGCTACGGCTCCAGCTCTCTAACCAATTAAGAATAAATAAGTTATAAATAATTAAAAATGAAAAGGTTAGAAACACGCGCAATAATCGATAATAACGAGAATGACGAGTCAAGAATTATTACTGGCAAAGCAATAACATTTGACACGCCTTCACAGTATATTGGTTATACTGAATACATACGCAGTTCGGCAATAACTCAAGAGCTTATAAACAATAGCGACATTATCATGAACTTCCAACATGATGATACTCGCATGTTGGCAAGATGGACGAAAGGTCAAGGAACTTTGAATGTTGAACTTAGAACAGATGGTGTTTATTTTTCATTTGAGGCTCCTGACACAACTCTTGGAAATGACATACTTTGGCACATTAGACATGGAAACTTACAAAAATGTAGTTTCGCATTTACTATATCTGACAATGGTATGCATTGGTACAGAGATGATGAAAACAACTTATGTGGGGAGGTTGTTGACATTGACGGACTTTATGACTTGTCAATAGTTACAACCCCAGCTTATGATGACACTTTTGTTGATGCTCGTGACTTTGACTTGGATGCAATCAAACGCTCTTTAGATGAAGCACAACCACTTGTAAGCGAAGAAGTCAAAGAAGTGATTGAACAAGAAGTCAATGAGCAACCAAACAAAACAGAAAATGAAAATGAACAACTTGAGAAGGAACGTTTCTATATTATAAATAAATTGGATGGACTTCTTAAGCAAACTTTAGATCACATTAAATAAATATCTATATTAAATAAAATGAAAAGAAACTCATTAGAGATACTCGACAAAAAGAACATTCTTGTTAAACGTAATCTTGATATCTTGGGTGTAGCAAAAAAAGAGGAACGTGAACTCAACGATGAGGAATGCAAGGAGTTCGAAGAAAACGAGACAGAGATTAAAGAGCTTGATAGTGAGCTTGAAGAGCTTGACAAAGAGCTTGAAAATGAAGAAAATGAAAATAAAAATACTAACGAAACCGAAATGGAGAAAAAGAGTTTTTCAATCGTAAAAGAGATCCGTAACGCAATGGAAACTGGCAAACCTATCAACTTCCGTGCTGGTGAGCCTAACTACAGTGTTACAGCAAATGGAGAAGACGTTGTCGAAACAGATGTTTTGGACATTCTTGAACCACTTAGAGCAAACTTAGTTTTTTCTAAAGTTAACGCTCATTATCTTGGCAACTTGGTCGGCGATGTACAGGTGCCTATTATGACTGCTACAAACGTTAATTGGGCTGGTGAAGTTGCTGCTGCAACCGATGGTAGCGGTACATTGAGCAATATCACATTGTCACCAAAGAGATTGACCGCAAAGGTGCCGATTTCACTTCAAATGCTTGCTCAAACTTCACAAGACATTGAAGGCATTATCATGAACGATCTTATCAAAGCAATCGCTGACAAGATTGAAGCTACCGTTCTTGGATATGCTGCTGGTACCACCACTCAACCTGCTGGTATGTTTAACGGTGCAACTTTGACCGACATTACAACTTACGGAGATCTTTGTGACTTCGAAGCTGGTGTTGAAGAGAACAATGTTTATGGCTCAATGCACTATGTTATTACTCCAAAGGCAAAAGCTTATTTGAGAGGCTTAATTAAGGGTACGAATAATACAGATATGGTGTACACCGCTGGTGAGATTGACGGTACCCCAACTGAGGTTACTACCAACGTGGTTGCTGCTAGCGGAGACAAGCTTGGCGTAATCTATGGAAATTGGGACAACTTATATATCGGCACATGGTCAGATGTTCGTATCGATGTTGTTCAGGACTCTGCAACTTTGACAAATGGTCAAATCATGTTAATTGTGAACTTCTTCTGCGACGCAAAGGTAGCAAGAACTGAAGCATTCGCTCTTGGACATGTTGTAAAACCTGAAGATTAATCATAGAGACTCTGTTTAAACTCTATATATATCTTTGTTGTGGGGGCAGGAATACTGCCCTGCCCCCATTTTAAAAATACATTTCAACACATTAATGGGGAACATTACAGATTTTCAGAGTACACAATATCTTGATTTAGAGACAGCAAAGGCATGGCTTAACATTGAACCACAGTTTCAAGAAGACGACCTGTTGATTTATGCATTGATTGATGTAGCCCAGGCTGCTGTTGAAAAGTATATCGATCAACCACTTGAGGACATTGTCAAAGATGGTGTGCTACCAAGCCCAATCAAACAAGCAATGTTGTTCTTGATAGGAACATATTATGCGCAACGTGAGAGCATTACTTCAGGATCATATCAACCTGTTCCGCATACATTCGAACTATTGTGCGACTTATATAGAAATTACGACTACGAAAAGGCTGTAAATACAAAAAATAACTAAGATTAAATCATGTGGGCTGGATTATTGAATGAACATGTTGACATTATGAAATACGTAACAACGTTGAATGAATATGGCGAGACAATACAAACTCTAACCAAAGTTTACTCAACAAGAGCAAAGGTTGTTCATTTAAGTGGGTCAAGAACAAACAGAAATGATGAAATACAGTACCCTTACTCAAAAACTTACGTGATGAGATACCATACGCCTATTGATGAAGACAATCTTATAAAATGGGACAACAAGTTATGGAGAGTGTTATCTATTGATCATGATAGAGGAATGCAGCAAACAGTTATAATTACAGAAATTGTGAACGAATGAGAAACAGTGGGTTTGTTACAAATGTTGTAGATGTTTGGGAAAAGTTTCAGGAATTGACAAGTACTGAGATGACAAAGGCAATAAAGAGGGCGCTTAACGCAGCTGCAGCAAATCTACAGGCACAAACCAAGACAAATCTATCGTCTGCAATAAAATCTGATACTGGTGGTCATGGAAAGTTTTCTGACAGAATGATTGACGCAGTTCGCAGAAATGGAGCAAAAGGCAACTATGATGAAGAATTATACTCAGTTGTTCATATATTGGGTTCTTACGCAAGTTCATCTGGAACATACAGAGCAAGGTTTCTTGAAAAGGGCACACAACCAAGATACGCAAAGACATATCATGGACAACCACTTAAGAAACCAAAATACACTGGTGAAGTTAGACCGAAATGGTTTTTCAAGTCGGCAAACCAACAGATTGAGTCACAGCTCCAAAATATCTATATTGAAGAGATTAACAAAACCATACAAAAATTGAATAATACAAAACTATGACACATGCAATAAAGATTGGTAAGGTTATCAGGGAACAACTTATGGCTGACTCAAACATTGTGGCAAAGATTGAAAATAAGGCATTCCCACTGATTGCTGAAAATGACACAACATTCCCATTTATTTGTTATACAAGGGAAACAATAAACCCTGAGCAAAACACTAAAGATGGTTATGTTGGTGACAGAACAAACTTCAGAATTGATGTTGTTTCAAACAGCTACAATGAATGTGTTGACATATCTGACTTGGTTCGTGAATTGTTTGAGAAAAGAATAATAAACTCAATAACACATGGTATGCAACTTCAAGATTGCTACATGAGTGGAATAAATGAGTTCTGGGACTCTAACACATATATTACTCAACTTAGGTTCACATGTGTTGTGAAAAACTTGGTTGTTCAAAAACCTACTAACTGAAACGGAAAGTTTCTATAGGTTATAAATAACCAACAGAAACTAAACGTTTCTATATTATTAAAATGATAAAAATACTTAACATATAAAAATGGATTACATCAAAGGTAGTGATTTAATGCTTTTCGTTAAAAACACAAATGGTGAGGTTAAGTCATTGGCTTTCGCAACCAATCACACTCTCAGCATATCAGGAGAAACCACAGATGTCAGTACTAAGGATCATGGCATTTACGGCGCAACTGAAGTCACAAGAATTAACTGGAGCATTACAACTGATAACTTATATACTGTTTCTACATTCAATGAATTATGGGACAGAATGGCAAGCAGACAAACTGTTGAGGTTTACTTCTGTTTGAAGACCCCAGCTGAAAGAGCTGGTACTCCTGCAACTGTTAACTTGGAAGGTGATACTTACGACAGCTGGACTCCAACTTCAACAGAGGGCGAAGAGGGTTACTATGGCAGAGCATTCATTACATCACTTGACGCAAATGCACAATCTGGAGAGAATGCAACATTTAGTGCAACATTCAGTGGTGTTGGTGCATTGACAAAAGGACTTTATGGTTCAGTTGAAGCATCTGCTGGTGGCAGCACAGACATTACAATCGGTTCTGGCGCAAGCGCACAAAAATACAGCAGAGCAACTGGTACATTTGATAGTGAAACTGATTACTATATCTACAGCAACGGAGAAATGGTAAAGGTTGAAATTGACTCAACTGAGTACAGCTCTGGCAAACAACATTACTACGTTGAAAAAAGTAACTAATCTATAATTATACATATTTGTTTCGTTTTTAACGGGGTTCCAAGGGACGCATTGAGCGTCCCATTTTTCGTTTTCGTAAAAATCAAAGTATCGGAAAGTTACTATATTATACTATTAAAAATAATTAACATATAAAAATGAAGATGCATATAAAAGACAGAGAAGTTGAGCTTAGATATACAATGAGAGCTCTTATCATGTATGAGAACATTATGGACAAACCGTTCGCACCAAAGACAACTATGGACATTGTTGTTTTCATGTTATGTGTTTTGTTGGCAAGTGACAAGCAACTTCAACTCACATTAGATGAATTACTTGACATTATTGATGAAGACACAAACATTTTTATTGAGTTCGCAAACTGGTTGACTGATGAGGTAACAAAGCAAAACATGGCAACTCAGGACACCCATATTGAGGTCGAGCAAGGAAAAAAAAAGAAATAAAGTTAGTCATTAACTATTTGTTCAGGGTTTTCTGTTTTGAATATCGAATAGTTAGTGTTGATTATTTTATGGATGAAATGCAGGAATGGGAAGCACAATCTATAATAACAAACTTGAGATATGTGGACAGAAACGACAGAGAAATGAGGAGAATGGAACTGTTCGTAAACATTCAATCAAACTCAAAGAACAAACTTAAGATTGAGGACATTCTAAAACTTCCATGGGACGATGAAAACAAAAATACTGGAACAAAGATAACTGAGGAACAACAGAAGGAATTAAGAGAAAGAGCAGCAAAAATAGCAAACCATATACAACATATTACAAAGTTTGAAAATGCTGATATGAGTAACTATTTAACTGACAATAGGTTATAAAAAATAACATAAATTAAGATGGATCTAAAAAGCAGATTAACCCTCGATGGTTCCGATTTTTCACAGCAAATGGAAAATGCAAGTGAAAGCGTTAACAAGTTCAATAAAACCACTGAGGATGCAAACAAAACAATAGATGATCTTGGAAAATCAACGAAGAAAAGTGCGTCTGAGTTATTAAACCAAATGAAATCGATGGAGGGACTTGGGCGTTCAACAAGTAACTATCGCTCTCAGCTGGCTCAAATGACACGTCAAATACAGGATTTGACTGTGAATTACAGGTCAATGAGTGATGAAATGAAAAACAGTGACTTTGGTCGTGAGGTTGCTGCAAAAATACAAGAGTTGACAAACGAAGCGTCAAACATGAAAGATACAATACAAGATGCAAGTGCGTCTGTGAAATTGTTGGCGTCAGATACTTCAAGACTCGATGCAGCAAAACAAGGTATACAAGGTCTTAGTGCAGCATTTTCATTGGTTGCGTCAGCTGGCATACTTGGAGCCGACTCAACTGAGAAAATGGTGAAAGTGATGGCAAGGTTGAAAGCGATTGAGTCCGCAACAAATGCTGTGATACAAATAGCAAATGTTTTGAACAAAGACTCAATCTTGATGCTTAAGATAAAAACAATACAAACAAACATGGCGACAAGGGCAACACAAGCCCAAACAAGTGCAACTGTTGGAGCAACTGTAGCACAAAAAGCATTTAATACAGCCGCAAAGGCAAACCCATATGTGTTGTTGGCTAGCGTGATTTTAACTGTTGTTGGAGCCTTGACTGCATTGACAATAGGAACAAATGATGATACTGAGGCACAAGAAAAACATGCAAAGGCAATCGAAGAGCAAAACAGAAAGTATCAAGCATATGCAAATGAGTTGAGCAATGTGATGGTGAAATACAAGCAACTTCAAATCACTTGGAAAGAGCTTAATAGCGATATGGAACGTGAGAACTTCATAAAAGAACACAAGAAAGACTTTGATGATCTTGGCATTTCAATAGAAAACATAGATCAAGCTGAAAAAGTTCTTGTTTCAAATACTTCTGATATGGTTGAGGTTTTCGCATTGAGAGCACAAGCCGCAGCCGCCGCAAGTTTGGCAGCAGATGCTTATAGTAAAGCATTGTTTAAAGAGCAACAAGTAAGCAACAACAAAAAGCAAACATTCACAGCAATGAGTGAGATACCTGAGGGCATGTACTCAGATTATAAAACAGAAAGAGCACAAAAACAAGGATTATCACAAAACATTAGAGGTGTTTGGTACTTCACAGAAAAAGGTGCACAAGCTGTAAATGAACTTAATAGAAACTTGTATGGAGTCAATGCTGCATTCAAAGAAGGCGATGCTTGGATGGAGAAAATGACAGACCTTCTTGAACAAGCAAAAAAGAAGACGGATGAACTTGGTGTAACTGCAAAGAAAACAACAGAAAATCTTGACTTGAATAATAAAAACACAACAATAAAGACAAAAGTTGAGCCTGTTGTTGATGCAAATAGCTTGGCTGCTTGGCAAAAAAAGGTTCAGGACATACAAAATGAGTTAAATAGGATGGACCCAAGCAACCCCGCATTTCAAACATTACTTGACCAGCTCGAAGAGGCAAAGAAAAAGGTGAAAGAGATACAAGATCAGATGCAAAGACCTGTTCAGTTCAACACGATGGAGGCATTTGGCAATCTGACTGTTCCTGACAAAGGAGTATCATTGAAACAAGCCGAACAACAAGTCAACCACTTGAAATCATTATTACAGGACATGGACCCTGACTCAATCTTAGCTGCAGTGGTCGCAAAATCATTACAAGAATGGGAAAAGAAAGTTGATGACATTAGGAATAAATATGCTCAACTTGGAGTCACAGTTGAAGAGGTTGGTGACAAACAAGAAGAAACCACTTATACAATGCAGGATTGGTACGGTTCATTGAACAACATAATCGGAGCATTTGGCAGCATGAACTCAGGAATTAGTTCAATCTATGAAAGATGGAAAGGATTTGAAGATGCAATAGATAACAAAAACCCATTTGAGACAATGCTCTATACTGTTGACTCATTATTGAGCACGTTGAACTCATTGGTTTCAATCATGCAAACAATAGACAAGCTGCAACAGTTGTTCAACACATTTTCAGCAATATCATTGGCATTGAAAAAGAAAGAGAATGCTGAAAAGTCAAAGGGCATTGTGTTGACAATGGCTGAAAACTATCAAAAGGCAAGAGAAGCTGGATTATCTGTTGTAGCGGCAATCGCAGAAGCAATCAAATCTGCGTCAAACATTCCGATGGTTGGTTGGGCAATAGGATTGGCTGCTGCCGCAGCGGTCATTGGATTGATTGCTGCAGCACCAAAGTTCGCAAAAGGTGGTATCGTTCCAGGTACTTCATTCAGTGGTGACAAGGTTTCAGCCCAACTAAACTCAGGCGAAATGGTTTTGAATACACAACAGCAAAGAAACTTGTTCGACATGTTGAATGGAAAATCAAATGCAACAGGTGGGCAGGTTGAGTTTGTGATAAAAGGTCAGGACTTGAAAGGAGTACTTAGAAACTATGACATTAAGTCAAGCAGAATATAAATATAAATAATTAACAGTTAAATTGTTATAACAATTTATCACTTAATAAGTTATGAATTACAAGGCTTATTTTACAGATATCGATGATGTTGAATATACATTAGAGATTTTCACAACTGAGGGTGGAAGCTCACAATATGAGCTCACATTGGCAGGCGACCCAATAATTGTGACAACAAAGAGCGATGGGTTGTTTACGCCTATAAAGTGCCAGTCATGCACAATAAACATAGTGACCGATGGCGGATTGTTCGACTTATATGCAATAAACCCACAAGAGGTCAAAGTGCTTATATATAAACGCAGCAACAATGAGGTGGTCTTCAGGGGCTATGCAACACCAATGCAATATGGACAAGATTGGACGACAAAAGATGTTTTATCACTTGAATGCGTGGATATCATATCTTCATTGAAGGCAAGACACTATGTTCAAATGGGACAAATAAAGGGATATAAATCAGCAGATGTTTTGATTTCTTACTTGCTCTCATGCACAGAAGACCCAAACAGTGATGAACTATACAATGTGATCAGGTGGTACTGGCCTAAACACAACTTCAAAAACTTGAACACTTATGATTTCTATAACACAGCAGAAATGCTTAGTGCAATAAAGTTCAATGAGGCAAACTTCTTTGATGATGATGACAGGCAAACACCATGGACATGTTATGCTGTGCTTGAAGAGATATGCAGGTTTTTTAACGTGAGCTTGGTCACATACAAAGGAGAATACTATTTTATCGATTATCTATATGCAGCAACTGACGCATATCAAACTTATGATTTCTGGAAATATGACTTAGACTTGAATGTTCAGAGCGCAGCAAGGACAAAGAATGTGACATTGAACATGGCAGATTATGCTGGTGGCACGGCGTCTATACAGATGCCCGAACTTTACAACTTTGTTTCGGTCAACTCAAACAGATATGATGTTGAGGAAATATGCTCAGATATTATGGATCACAAAGAATATCACATATCTATAACGAAAGAGCGCAACTTTGGCAGCGGACTTCAAGTTTGGACTCACACAAAAGAGGGATGGTTCAAGGACACTGTGACTCAGAAATGGGTATACAAGACATTCTGTAGATTAAATCAACAGAAATCAAGATGGACACACCACTGGTACAGACCGATGCAGACAACCGTAAATGGAACAACTCATAACTTATATGAGGTTGGCAACTATTATGATGGCGACACTTATGACTTAGAGATGCAAAACCCACAGGTTCTTGGTTTCTATAACCTGCCTGAAAACAAATGGATCAACACAATCGGAGCAACATTTGTTCATTACACTTCGCTTGACAGTTTGGCAAACAAACCAACCAAACTTGACTGGAATGACGTAATCATGTTCCAAACAACACACCCAACAATAAATACAGTCGGTGGTCAAGCAAACTATATGTTGTTCAAATATGGAAATATGTGGGACGGAACACTTGAGAAAGTGGCATTGACTTACACAAGTGATTATGAGCTTAACTTCAGCCCTGAGCAAGGCACTTCTTGGATTGTGTTTGATGGAAAACTTTGGTACCAACACAACGAGTCGGCTGGAGACCCAGAAATCTACCCAACATGCGGCTACTTCAACAAGAAAGAATGCAGACAAGCAATGTTCCCAATTGAAGATGTGACTGACAGAGAGCCTTTCGTACAACAAATATGGTATGGATCAGACGTTATACAGTTTTCAAGGGAAGCAAGATGGTTATATGACCCAAACTACTCAGGTCAAAGAGGATGGAAGCTGCTTAAGATTAGATTTCGTGTTGGCGACAAATACTGGAACGGGTCACAATGGACAACAACTGACTCAACATTCTACTTGAGTTTTGGCACAACAAATGAAAGAAAACCGAGCTGGACTTATAATGGCAACTCATACAAAGATTATGATGACATGAGCTGCTTGAAATGGCTTGATTGCATGAGCAACACAGATTATGAGGACAAGGTTGGAAAATCTGGATATGCGATACCGATACAGAAAGCAGACAGAGTATGCGGACAAGTGCAGATTGACATTTACATGCCGAGGATGGTGCCTTATGATGGATTTAACTACCCACAAGGTACAGATTACGAAACGTGGAAAGATCGTCAGTTTGATTGGTACATACTGAGCCCAGTTGTGTTCATGAAAGATTTCACAGTTGATTACGTTTATACTGACACTTCAGAGTGGTATATGAACGAAAATACAAACACGGATGATTTGAAATATATAAATGAGACAAAGGATGTTTACAACTATGAGAAAGAGAACACATTAAAGATAAACTCATGGCAAGAGAACAGGCCGATTGCTAAATCATTCCCAATCGTGAACTTCATTCATGGACAAGATGCTGGTCACCCGTACCCAATAAACTGTTGTGAATATGTTGAAACAATGAAAGATGAGTTCAACTATAACAATGCTCAAGCACAAGAGTATAATATAATCGACAGACAACTAAGGCATTACAACATTCCAACCAAACAGTTTACAGTTCACATGAAATGGCAAACCGACCCATGGAAAAAGTTTGTGATGAATGATGCATTAGAGCTTGACGGATATTATATCGTTGACTCACAAGAATATGACATTAGAAACAGAAATGTGAAACTCAACTTGGTCGAATATGGAGACGCAAAAAAAAGAGTTTCAAGTTAAAAATAATTTTAACATTTAATATGAAATATAACATACCGAAACTAGCGAGAAATCAATATAATTACGTGAAAGGGTTAGATGGAGAAAACTATGTGACCCAGTCACAAATGATGATGGCAACTGGAGGTTCTGGTGGCTCAATAAACTCAAATACTTTCAGTCAAAATGATCAACTTCAATCGGCAATCAAAGCAAACTGTGATATAGTTCAAGACGCTTGTTATGCTTATACATACTCAAGAACTTCTGATGCAATGAGCTACAATGACATTAACACACTTGTTAGATCAATCATAGCAGATATGAAAGCGTCTTATGATTTGGTTGATGGAAGTTATGTGATTTCAGAATGTGCTGATGTCAAAGCAAGCTGCTATGCATACACAGACAGCAAGATCGTATAATTGAGAATAACTAAAAAGAGACTTCATTTTGAAGATGTTTCTATCTTATTATATGAAAAAATTGTTTGGAAAAACAACTTACTTATAAAATGAAAAAAGATCAAACAAAAACAAGGCTTAATGTACAGTTAGCTCTTGGCGTTATACTTGTTTTAACTGGTATAACGTTGCTGTTTCTTGGTTTCTATGCACACCCAATCGGAGACATTACAAACTCTGTGCTCGTAGCGTACGGCGAGGTAAGCACATTCGCTGGAGCACTCATTGGAGTTGATTACTCTTACAAGTTCAAAACATTCAAAATTGAGGAGCAAGAAAGAACAAGAAGATATCAAAAAGAGCAACCAAAAGAAATAAACGACCCAGAAATAAAAATAACCGAAGACGAAGATGCTTAAAGACATTGTGAAAATAAACAATAAAAGTGATTTTACTATAACTAATTCACTTCCAAATGGTTATGATAACGAAAACTTTATCATTCAACTATTTACAACTGACCCAGCTGCATACTTCGAAGCAAAATACATTGATGGAGTTAACACTAACTGCACTATAGATACTGAAAACAATCAAGTTGTTGTTTACGCGAATAATCATGGACTTGACGCTGGTTGCTTACACATTGCTCAGGTTTATGATTACAATAACAATCATTTCGCAGATGGCATTGAGAACTTGAAAACTGTTGAGGAGAGCAATATATATCTTGTTGCTCAAAACTCAAATGCTACTTCAGCATTGTTTGTTGGTTCTGCACTTCCTGACTTGACAGGTTCTGCGGACTTCATTACTCAATCAGATCTTGATGCTGCACTCGTATCTTATGTGACCGAAACTGAAATGATTGAATACGTAAACGAGCATGGTGGTGGCGGATACATTGACCTGGATGATTATGTTACGAAGACCGAACTGAACAACGCAGGATATGTGACAACTTCTTATCTTGATGATCAACATTACGCAACAACTTCAGATTTGGGCAGAAAACAAAATCTGCTCATTAGTGGAGTCAATATCAAGACAATCAATGGATACAGCTTGCTTGGTGGCGGAAATGTGACACTCGGAGTTCCTGATGATTATGTTACTTATGATTACTTGAGTGCACAATCTTATGTGACAGAGCAAGCTCTATCAACAGCCAGCTATGTGACACAAAGTGCATTAGATGCTGCTGGATATGTAACTTATTCATACTTAAATACTTATGAATATGTTACTCAAGAACAACTTAATAATGACTTAGATAACTATATAACTGAGGAACAAATATCTGAATACGGGTTTGTTACGGATCAAGACTTGTCAAACGCTGGATACGCAACACAAGCTTATGTTTCAGATTATGTTGCACAACATGCTCCAACTCCTGATTTGAGTGCATATGTTAGTTATGATTGGCTTGAGGCACAATCTTATGTGACAGAGCAAGCTCTATCAACAATCGGCTATGTAACACAAAGTGATTTGGCACAAGCTGGCTATGTAACTCAATCAAACTTGAGTAGCGCTGGATATGCAACAGAAACATATGTTTCAGATTATGTATCACAATATGCTCCAACACCCGATTTGAGTGCATATGTAACGAAAACAGAGTTGAGCAACATGAGTTATGTGACTGAGTCACAACTACAGCAAGCTGGTTATTTAACCGCAGTACCAAGTGAGTACGTAACTGAAACCGAGATTGCTGGAATGGGATATGTTACAGCAACAGAGTTGAGCAATGCATCATATGCAACATCAACTGATTTAGTTTCATATCTAAATATCGCTAACTTCAACAGAACAGTACCTGTTCAACTTAGAAATGTTGGTTTGACAACAATAACAACAAATGTACCAAACAGCATTGCTCCACAAGCATTGACATACTCACAGTTTACATCATTGACAAACCCTTGGGTTGGTGGTGCAACTATGGTAAATTATGTGACTGAAGTTGTGCAAAATACGTTAAACAACGCAAGCTATGCTACTACTTCACAACTAGCAACCAAACAAGACACTTTGGTTTCAGGAACAAATATCAAAACCATAAATAATAACTCATTGTTGGGAAGTGGAAATGTTTCTATCACAGCAAGTGGAAACTTGATTACAGAGGTTACTCAAGCTGAATATGATGCAATGGTTCAAGCTGGAACTTTAGACCCAAATGCATTATATGTCATTACTGATGCTCCTGCAACTGACTTGAGTTATTATGCTCTTAAGACCGAACTTACTGAGAGTTTGATACCAAACACAACAGCTACTTACACACTTGGAGATATTTCATACTTATACAATAATGTTTATACTTCTACATTAAATGGCCCAAATACTGGACTTTTATTAAAAACTGGTGGTTCTAGATCATTGTTCTTAAACTCAACAATAGTTAGACCTACAGGAAATAACACTCATACGCTTGGTATATCTAACTATCAATGGGAATACACCTACTCAGCTAACTTCATTGAGAACGGCACGAACATTAGTGACAAATATGCAACCAAGTCGGAGATCGCAAACGCTGGTTATATGACCCAAACACAGATTTCAACCGCAGGGTATGTTACTCAATCAGCATTGAACGGAATGGGTTATGCAACAACGACACAACTTTCAAGCTATGTGAAGAAATCAGAGTTGAACAATGCATCTTATGCAACAAAGAGTTATGTAAATACTTATTATGTTGAGAAAACATCATTCATTTATGACAGCGCAACTCATACATTAACTATAAATATATAATAGACAATAAGTTATGAACCTTGAGATTTCAAATGCAACTTGTGAAGACATCATCTTCAATGGTAACTATCTTGAGAAACTTTATTATGGGAATGACTTAGTTTGGGAGAAAACCAAATATGAGCTGCAATATCTTACTATAGAAGCACTTGAGGCTGGAACGGTTGGAATGCTGCTACCAAGTTCAGCATACTCATACTGCGGTGACAATGTTATTGTTTTCTATACTTCAGTTGACAATGGCGCAACTTGGCAACCACATAGCAGTACTTTCGGTGTAAGTGTAAATACTGGTGACAAGGTGCTGTTCAAACATGATGGTGCTTGGAGAGCAGGCAAAACGGATAGCTGGAGTGGCTCATCAGCTGACTGGTGGTACAGAAACTGCATTAGGTTTTGGTGTAGCTGTAAATATAAAGTTTATGGAAACATTCAATCATTGTGGTATGGTGACAGTTTTGTGAACAAAACAATAATCAGAGGATATAGACCTACTTTATCTGACAGTGCTGTTAGAGATGACATGAAATATACATTCACTGGATTGTTTAGCGAACATTACAACCCAGACATACACATAACAGTAGGCAAAAACAATCAAGTTGACCCACCTGTTGACCCACCAGTACCACCAGGCGGTGGAACTGGTTTAGATGCACATTATTTGGTTGATGCAAGCAACTTGATACTTCCATTGTCAAGTGCAACGACAATTAATAACAATGTTAACAACACTTGGTTGAGATATACTTATTATTGTATGTTCGCATATGCTACTTGTTTACAATACGCCCCAAGATTTACGCATATCGATTATATCGGTCTTCATGACTTCGACTATATGTTCTATGACTGCGAGTCATTGATATCTGCGCCTATAAGTTTCGATTGTTATATGTATGACAGAGCAACAACTAATGTTAGATCATTTGAGCATATGTTTGAAGATTGTTTCAGACTTGTCAAAGGGCCTACTATAATGAGACCGTGGTATGGAATTAACACAATGTATAGTGGCAGTGTTTGTGGATCTAAAGACTTTCTTAATGAAACGAACATGTTCTGTAACTGTCAATCTTTGGAAAAACCTCCTGTAATGTATACTGGTTATAATCAAGAAATAACAAGAAATGTTTCAGTTTATACATCTTCTGGGGAGTTATATGACGGAGTGTTTGGAAACTGCAGATCACTTAAAAACTTTGAATACTATGTAAACGCAACAAGCACAAAGAAAACCATAACATTGACATTCGCAAATGATGGAACATACACAATAACACCTGTTGTGAAAAGTAATGCTCCATTTAGTCTTCCATCTGGGTGGACTTATGAACAGGCTAGCATTCCTAACTAATTAATACATAATATGTTATAACTAATTATCAGATAAATACATACATAAATTATATGAGTTTATATGTAAATAGATTAAGATATGGATACGGTGCCCCAACGATTGGGGCATCGTCAGGCATTGTGAACAATGGTTATTATAAAGGAAAACCGTTATATGATGATGACTACAACCCAACACATGACTACAGCTTGGATTATTTCACGATTGAGAGCTTGGAAGATGGTAACACAATAAACTTTAATAATGGTTTAACTGTTACTTATTATTATTCTTTGGATAATGGAGTAACTTGGACAAAAAGCAGAGCAAACGCTTCGTGGAACTTAAATACTGGAGATAGGCTTATTTTGAAATCTGAGACAAATTATTTTTATAGGATGGGTTATGGTTCATGTAAGTTTTCATCAGACAAAAACTTTGATTTATATGGTAACATTATGAGTCTTACATACGGTGACAACTTTGTTGGACAAACTGTTTTAAAAGCAAACGAAACATTCAAATGGTTATTTGACAACTGTACTAAACTTGTTAATACTGAAAACTTGATACTTCCTGCAACAACTATAACTGAACAATGTTATAATTATTTGTTTAGTGGCTGTACTTCTTTGATTACTGCTCCTAAACAACTACCTGCTACTACATTAACAAGATTGTGTTATGGTAGTATGTTCTCGGGTTGTACATTATTAGAAACCGCACCTGAACTACCAGCCCAAATACTTGCTCAAAGTTGTTATGGCAATATGTTTTATAATTGTTCTAACTTAAATTACATCAAATGCATGGCTACTGACATATCAGCAGGTGGTTGTTTACGCGACTGGGTTTCAGGAGTTTCAGCAACAGGAACATTTGTAAAGAACTCATCTATGTCTTCTTGGCCATCTGGTGCTTCGGGCATACCTACTGGTTGGACGGTTCAAGATTACGTAGCATAACCAATTATGACTTAATAAGTTACAACTAATTAACTGATAATTATTTAGAAATGGGTTTGATTATTCAGACCCATTTTTCTATTTTGATTGTTAAATGACTATCAGCCTATTGAATTGAAAAACTTAAAGATTTGTTTTCTGAAAATAAATACAAGAAGCGCTAACAAGCCCATTGTCGACACTATTAACCAAATGAGCAAATAATTGTTGAGCGGTTTTTCGACCATCACTTCAACTGGATATGGCATAGGTTTCTCTTTGTAAACAAGACTATCTTTAGTTATATAATGGTCGATTGTTTTTGTTTTCTGTGTATATGCATTCTTGTTTGAAATTGTTCCACGAATGAATATGCTGTCAACCCAGCAATCTGCTTGAGCAAGTGATGTTTCAAGATGAAGGGTATCATAACTCCAACCAATGTTATAGTATACTTCTTTTGGTATATAAGTTATTGAGTCATAATAAGTTATAGAATCGATATAGTTATATACTGTTTCTGTTTTAGTTTCAACAAAGACTGGGCGTGAAGCGCGGCACCCAGTCAACAAAACAGCAATGACAAAATAGCATACTAATACAAAAAACGTGCGCCTCATAATAACAAAAGAAGAAATGATTTAAAATGATTTAGATTATTGAGTTGGAAAAGTTCTATTTTACTTTATAAGTTTATTATTGTGATTTATTATTGTGATTATAAAAATCACAAAGTTTTTATTATTAACTATAAATAAAGATAGAAACATTTAAGAATGTTTTTCACTCAGAATGAAAAAAATCAACTAACATGAATGAAAAAGACAGATATATGCATTTTACTTGGTACAGCACATGGAGCAGACGTAGCTGGCAAGTGCTCACCTGACAAGTCATTCTATGAATGGAAATACAGTAGAGAGATTTGTGAAGGCTTGAGAAAACAACTTGTCAATGATGGATATAGATGCATCGTTGACTCAACTGGTGAGAATGAGATTGGGCTAGCAAATCATTGTCAAATTGTGAACAACTATTGTGGCATTTTCGGTACACAAAATACGGTTTACATATCACTACACACAAACGCCGCTGGTGCAGATGGAAAATGGCATTCCGCAAGAGGTTGGGAAAGTCATGTTGCGAAGAATGCGAGTGCAAACTCAATACGACTCGCAAATCTATTGTGGGACGCATTCTCTGATAGTGGAATGAAAATGAGAAGACCTACTCAAACACAAAACTACTGGAAGAACGATTATGTGGTTTTGAAAAAGACAAAGTGTCCTGCGGTTTTGACTGAAACGGGTTTTCAAGACAACAAAGAAGACATTGAATGGTTATTAAGTCCTGAAGGGAAAAAGACGGTGATTGAATGTCACAAGAAAGCGATTGAGAATTATGTCAATGAGTTGATAAAAGTCAAAGAATAAATGAACTAACTGAAACGAAGTTTCTATGTTATACTAGTTCATTGATACAATTTTTTATCATATTTAACTATTTAATTTTTTTTTTATCTTTAAACATTATTTATGTCGAAAATGCTGGTCGAACCAAGTTTGGCTGGCATTTTTTTTATTGAAATTTTGAATTATTATTACATTTTTTTTTCTAAAAATGAATTATTATTATATTGTGACTATATTATTATATAATAAAAATAAATGATATTTTTAAATCACAATAATAAAAATAACAAATATGGAAAACAATAACAAAAACTACATTGAACGCAGCAATGGTGAAAAGGTTCAAATCGAAATTACAGGAGTCAACATATCTGAAAGCGGACCCTATTACAACTACATTTTGAGAGAAATATCATGGAAATGGAGAAACATTGAGACTGGAGAAACTGGCAATGAGACCAAATACTCATTTGAATGGGGTTGGGACTTCGGAGCGGTATATGGCGATGATGAAGAAAGTGTTTGGGCATTACTTGAACTTGATGATGACATAAATGGTGAAGAATATGACTGGGATTATGACAATCTTGGGGATGTAGAAAAGATGTTATATGACGAAACGTATGAAGAAATAATGGAAGTAAAACTGCAATCAATGATTGATTATTACAATGAAGACAACAAGACAATGCCTGAAACATTAGTTGAATTGATTGATGAAGCAATGACTGAAACTGAAAAATACAGAAAATAATTTTGAATTTTTCTTGGAAAGTATCTATTATTATTATATAAATAACAAAATAACAAGCAATATGAAAAACGAAAACTACGAAAGAATTAAAGAGTTCATTAAGCACACTGAGATTGAGGACATTGAGATCTTGGTAAAAGACATTGAGGTTGTGAATGACAATGAAATCGGATATTGTGCAAAGGTGACCTACATAACAAATCTGATTGTTGAGGGTGACAATTATGTTTTATATGAAGAATGGAGCGAAGACTCAACCCCTGAAATCGCCTATGTTGACAAAGACATCAAAACGCTTATGTGCAACCTGTATGAGATTGAATATGACTGGATTGAACAAGCGGAGATTGACAATGCATGCGGACTTTAAAAATAACTAAACTATATAATATGAACAAGATTAACAAAGAAAATCAGCTCATTATGGCTGAACACAACGAAAAAGGAATTTGGTACTTCAGTAGTAGCACGTTATGCTGCCTATACTGTGAGATTTCACAATCTGGGATGTGGAACACACTCAGAGGACTGAGCAAACAGTGCAAGGGATGGAAACTATCTATAGTTGAGAATGACGGAAGCATTCCAAGACAATGGATTGACCCAAAAGTTGAACAGGAAAATGAATAGTTTTTTAAAGAGGATCTATTTTATAATATGATAATTAATAAAGCTGGCGGGCTTAAAACATAGAGAAACATTAACCACTGAGGGGATGGTGCCGCCACGCCTGAACCTTGGTGGTTTTTTTATAAATAAAATCAAACAAACAAAATTATGTACAAAACAATCATTATCAGAGGAAAAAATGGTTCAAAACCGAGCGATTACTTCCATGGAAGGGCAGAAGACAACTTAGAAAAAGTAAAAGAACACATGAAGAACTACATAACTTATGGTCATAATGTTCTGGTGACACAAAAGAGATCAATACGAGGATTTGAAAACTTGAACAAACAAATATGTGACATAATGCATTATGGTTATACTAACTCATACTCATTAAATGAATTATGTAGCATTGACGAAATAATGAAATGGCTTGAAGAAAATGGTTTTGAATACAATATCATTGAAGACTACTCAGTTGAATTGTTCACAATGTTTGTTAAAACAATATATGAAAACTACGATAATCATGAAACTGAGTTATGGGAAGACTTTGGATATGACATGTGGAGAGACAAAGAAAAATGGGAAAATCTGCAATACATGGCTGAGATAAAGGAATATATATACAATATAACTCAAAAGTTTACTCACACAAAAGAAAGTGCACGTGAGTTTATCGGAGCATGGAAAGAATGTGAAAAAAACTATGAACATAGAATTGAAATATGATGAAAAAGACAAAAGTTTATTTAGCTGGTAAAATCAAACCACATGATTGGAGACACAAGTTCGTTAACATTAGAGGCGAGTTCATGTGTTGGGATGTCGAAGAGGACCCTATATGGTACGACAAAGAACTTGAGTTCAATGAAAAAATTGACATTGTGGGACCATGGTTCATATCATGCGACCACTCTTGTTATCATGGAGAACGAAGTCATGGTGTAGGTGCATGGAAACATGTAGCATGCACAGGAACAGACCCCATTGATGACGTGCTTGTGAGTGAAATATGTGAAATACAAATAAAGAAAAGCGATGTGGTGTTCGCTTACATTGATGATGACACATGTTTTGGGAGCTTATGGGAAATAGGCTACGCTTATGCATTGAAGAAAAAGGTAATACTATTGTTTGACACAACAAAAAGACAAAGGGACATGTGGTTCATAAGCAACTGCGCGAACATTTCTGTATCAAAGGAAGGACTCTTGAGCAATGAGCACCATATGCTATCACACTGGACAGCAAATGAAGAATTGTCAAATGTTGCTGATGACATAATAACGAAACTATTAATGAATAAATATAACGAAACGAATGTAGTATGGCAAAAACCAAAAATGAAGTGGAATTAAGAAAATGCACAGTTGGCGATATTATAAACTTGTCAACTGTGCTTGACGAAAAACTTGACATTTTAACTCAAGAAGATTATGACAAGTTGTTGAAAGCTGAGAATGACAAGCACCAGCGATTTGTGGAGCAAGAAGAATGGATGAAACATGTTGAATGGAAGACTGTTTCAAGTTCGATATATGCTCTCAAAATAAAGGATGACGAATACAAAGTAATAAAGATTGACAAGCAAGGGAACTCATTGAACCAACTTGCGCATTCGCAAAAGACATTAGATGGATTGTTCAACTGGCACCCATTATTGAACAGTTTCAAATATGATGAGTTTACTCAAAAAAAAGAGTTCAATGGAGAGAAATATGATGAGGACACAAAACCACCTGAGATATTTAATTTTTTCAAAAGGAACTTCAATGAATGGTGCCCAAGAGTTGACATTAAAGAGGCAATACAAGAGACATTGAACAGAAACACATATCATTCATACAAAGATTGGCTTAACTCTATGAAATGGGATGGAGAAGAACGGCTTGAAACGTTTCTTATTGATTATTATGGAGCTGAAGATACGCCGTTGAACAGAGTATACTTCAAGAGATGGATGATTGCGATGATGAAACGAATTGACGTTCCAGGTAGCAAGTTTGATGCAATGCTGATTTTGGCTGGCGAACAAGGAAAGAAAAAGTCAACGTTGTTCGTATGGCTTGGCACAATAAATGGAGTGACTTATTATGCTGAGGTTCCTGACAATCTTAAGGACACAAACTCATTGGTTTACAGTAGTCTTGGAAAAGTCATTATGACATTTGATGACTTTGATGACATATGCAATAAAGGAGAACTTGGAAAAATCAAGTCATTCATTACAACTCAAAACAGAACAACCGCATTAAAATGGCAACACAACAAAGAGTACCCCATAACATATGTTCTTGGAGCAAGCACAAATCAGTATGACATTCTTGTGGACGATGCAACATTTGATGAAAGAAGATTTTGGATTGTCAAAGTCAACCCGAAAAATGATGAGTTCGACATTCCTGATGAAATAAAAGAACAACTATACGCTGAAGCATGGTATCTATACAATCAGGACAAACAACAAAAGTTGTGGATATGGGAGCCTGAATTGAAAGAAGAAGAAAAGAAACTTCAAGCAAACTTCAAAAGAGCAAAAACTGACCCAATGGCGGATGTCATTACAAAGATTTTCAACAGAAAGTACCCGATTGTGAATGGAATGTTTGACTCAGAAGAGCAGTTCTTGAATTGTGTTTCAAAATATGACATAAATGACAGTTGTGGTGAACAAGGAAGCGAACTTGTTGGAACACGATGGGAATACATATCTATGATACCAAGCAACTGGATTATACGATGGTTGGGCATTGGGAAACGTAGTACTGATAGAATTGTTCAAATACTGCATACTCAAGGGTTTAGAGTTGAGAAGGTTCCTGGCTATCTTTGTTACGGATGTCAGCTCACAGTTATCAAAATCTATAGGAACTTGGATGCGTAAGGTAAACAAGATAAAAAACTGACCCACATGACCGCAAGTTTGGTGTTTGGAATGATTTGGTCTGCTTATATAGTTTATCTTATTTATTTTATTTATTTTATTTATTTATAATATATAATATATAATATATAATATATAGGATATAAGGCTTATAAAGAGATCAAGTTGGACGGTTTAAATATAAATTTAGAAAAATAAGGAAAATGAAATGAAAGAAGTTAATACAGATTTAATTGAGAGAACAATGGTTGGAGCAATACGTAAGGTAAACTCATGGGATGGAACTAATGCTCCATTGAGATGGCTGTTATATGACCTGACAGATGAATGGTCAGAGCGGTTGAAAGACATTCAAGCAATGGAATATCATTCAAATGAACAGGTTGAAGCAAAGAACTCAGTACCACGTTTCTATATCAGTGGAGCTTATGACTTCACAATAAAAGACAGGTTCCCAATATACAATAAACCTGTTGTAAAGTCAAATCTGATGACAATCGACATTGATGAGAAAGACAATCAACACATTGACATTTGGAGCATTAGAGAGAAAATCTTCGAACTTCCATACGTTTATAGTTGCTTAAAGTCAATCAGTGGTCATGGTTATTATGTTATCATGCCGATTGAGGACACAGATTTCACAAAGCAATACTATAACTACATTATAAAACTGTGGAAGCAAAAATATGGAGTTAATTGTGATGAGAAAGCAAACACATTAGTTAGAGCAAGAATAATATCATTTGATGCTGAAAGAGATAAATGGATAAAGAGAAACCAAGACATCAAAATATGGTCATTGAAAGACAATGAGAAAGAGATTGTCAACCTACTCGACCATCGCAACCAACCAACATTGTTTGATTACAAGATAACATTGAACACAAATGATGACATGATGGATGTAATGACGAACAAAGCAATGGAGATGATGATTGACTCAGGTTATTATGCAAAAAACTACAATGCTTGGTATCATTTGGGAGCGGAATTGAAGAACTTTGACAATGGTTGGGAATTGTTTCTGAAATCTTCGTTGAACTCAAACTATGATGATGATGAAACTACAATAAAGAAGAAGTGGGATCAAATAACCGCAAGTGGCATTGACAATGACTTGCGTAGAAAATGGATGGGAATGGCAAAGAACAAGTTTGGAACTTACTGGTATAAAATGCATTCATAACAATATATGGCCTGCTGAATTGATCATGGAATTGTTTCTATTTTATTAAAACTATTTTATTAAAACTATTTATTATTAATTGATGAATGACATTTACGCATTGATTGATGATTTAAGACAAGACTTGGAGTCACTTGAGGCTGCTGACCATGAGAGATTGTTTGACATTTTCATGGATTACGCAAATAAAGATATTGAAGAAATTGAGAGAAAATTGGAAAAGTTAACATTTTTTAACAGATGAACTTAGGTATATGACAAGAAACCAAACTGAATATAATACAGTTTTTCGCAGTTGCATTTTTATTGGTTTTTAAAGTGGATAATAAAGAATAAAGATAAAATTAAACAGAGAGGACGAGAATGAAGACAAATAATAAGATAACAAAAAAAAAACAAACAAATAATATGATTGGTTACGTAGAAATGATATCAGATAAAGAGAGAGCAGCATTGAATGAAGCTCTTAAGCAATCAGGCGAAGAAGACCTGAACAATACATTACAACTCGTTGATTGAACGACTTGATGTTCCATAGAAATAGAAGAATAGAGAAATATGAAAAAGATGTTCCATAATATGACAAAGGAAGAGCTGATTGATGAGCTCAATGAATATATGGAGTTGACCGATGAACAAACGGCTATCGTTGATTTGATAGTTGAGTTATATGGAAATATGAGACAAATATACTAAATAAAGAATGAAATATATACATAATAAGACAGCAGAAGATATGATATCTGAGTTAGAGAAAGAGGGCATTGAGTTAGATAACAGTCAGAAAAATATAGTGGAAGCGATTGTCAATATATATGGGGTTGAGAAAAGACCGTATACACATGACGACGTTTATAATGTTTGAGATGCCTACAATAAACAGAAACCCAATTAAGCCCAAAAGAGTAAACAATATATGTGGTTCCGCATTTGATTGTTCGCAATTTTATAGTTCACCAGCATGGCAGCGATTAAGAAATACGTTCATAAATGAACACCCAGTATGTGAATGCTGCTTAGAGCATAAACGCGTAACACCAGCAGAACATGTCCATCACCGCCGTCCCTTCAAATACGGAAAGACTGAAGAAGAGCAATGGAGTTTGTTTTTAAATCAAAACAACTTAGTAGCTCTTTGTGAGTGTTGTCATTACGCAATACATGGAAAGATGATTAAATATAACTTAGAGCAATGCGACTCTCTGACTGAT
>Ga0247608_10001461_pt1 | contig 32685 bp, 30 predicted proteins | sample 176DNAGHGlowgp2_FD_193490 | JGI IMG/M metagenome (GOLD analysis project Ga0247608, IMG submission 193490) | Sheep rumen microbial communities from Palmerston North, Manawatu-Wanganui, New Zealand - 1766 DNA GHGlow gp2 | ecosystem: Host-associated > Mammals > Digestive system > Stomach > Rumen ...
AGCTTCGCTGACCCTCTTGATAGCTCCCCATAGTCTGAGCCTCTTCGCAGAAGCAACATCGGCTCGACTATTTAAGGTCGGTCTCGGCGAGCGTTCAATTATCAATTATCAATTGTCAATTATCAATTATCAATTATCAACTACTTCCAATTATCCTTCAGCCCTACGGTCTTGTTGAATACAAGGTGGTCGGGGGTAGAATCGTAGTCGGGAGTGTAGTAGCCCACACGCTGGAACTGCAGGTAGTCCAGCGGCTTAAACTGAGCGCAGTATTTCTCCACGTAAGCCTTCTTTATCTCAAGGCTCTCAGGGTTGATGAACTTACGCATATCGTCAATGTCTATGCGTTCCTTGCCCTGCTCCTTGGAGTAGGCTGACACCTCGTCCCTTGGGTTCTCCACCATCCACAGGCGGTCGTAGTTTCTCACCTCAGCCTCCAAGCAGTGCTTGCAGCTCACCCAGTGAATGGTCTTGCCCTTGATCTTCATGTTGCAGTTAGCCTCGCCAGTCTTTGTCTCTGGTATCAGCTCGGCATATATCTCCACTATGTTGCCGTTCTCGTCCTTCTTGCAGCAGTCCGTCTCGGGACACCTTATTATATATGAGTTCTTCAGTCTCACCTCCTTGCCAGGACCTAAGCGGAAGAATTTCTTCGGAGCATCCTCCATAAAGTCATCGCGCTCTATCCACAACTCACGTGAGAACTCTATCTCGTGTGTTCCGTCAGCCTCGTTCTCTGGGTTGTTGATGGCGGTATATACCTCCGTCTTGTCCTCAGGGAAATTCGTTATCACCAGTTTCACGGGGTTCACCGCCGCGCTCACTCTCTGCGCCCTTTTGTTCAGGTCGTCCCTTATGGCACTCTCAAAGAGCGACATCTGGTTCAGCGCGTCAAACTTCGTGTAGCCTATCTTGTTGATAAACGCCTTGATGCCCTCAGGGCTGTAACCTCTTCTGCGGAAGGCTGAGATGGTAGGCATACGTGGGTCGTCCCATCCGTTCACCACACCCTCGTTCACCAGCATCAGCAGGTTACGCTTCGACAGCAGAATGTGTGTCAGGTTCAGTTTGTTAAACTCCGTCTGTCTCGGACGGTTATCGTCTAAAGGTTTGTCGTCGCCAGCACACTCCTTAGCCCAGTCCACAAACAGGTCGTAGAGCGGACGGTGGCTCACAAACTCCAGCGTGCATAGAGAGTGGGTGACCCCCTCCCAATAGTCACACTGACCGTGAGTGAAGTCATACATAGGGTAGGCATTCCATTTGTTGCCTGTCCTCCAGTGTGGTATGTTCAGCACACGATATATGATAGGGTCGCGGAAGTGCATGTTGTCGCTCGCCATGTCTATCTTGGCACGCAACACCATTTTGCCAGGCTCCATCTTGCCGCTGTTCATCTCGTTAAAGAGAGCTAACGACTCCTCCACAGGACGGTTTCTGTAAGGCGACTCCTTACCTGGGGTCGTCGGAGTGCCCTTCTGCTGGGCTATCTCCTCTGCCGTCTGCTCGTCCACGTAAGCCTTGCCGCGCTTTATCAGCTCCACGGCAAAGTCCCACAGCTGCTGGAAATAGTCCGAAGCATACAGCACCTTGCCCCATTTGAAGCCCAGCCATTCTATGTCCTTCTCTATCGCCTTCACATATTCTATATCCTCCTTCTGGGGGTTAGTATCGTCAAGGCGCAGGTTACACACTCCGTTATATTTCTCCGCCACGCCAAAGTCCAGTGCTATCGCCTTAGCGTGACCTATATGCAGATAGCCGTTCGGTTCAGGTGGAAAACGTGTCTGCACCCTTCCACCGTTCTTACCCTCAGCCAAGTCCTGCTCTATCTTCTGTTCTATGAAGTTAAGCGACTTCTCCTGTCCCTCGTTTTTCTCTTCTATTTCAGTCATATTTCTTTCCTTATTTATATTTTGGGTACAAAGTTACTAAAAAACGAGCGCAGAACAAAATAAAATTATTTTTTTTTGTTTTTTCCTGTGTTCATGATTTAACAAAAACATTAAAAACCCCTGTCAAGGTCATAAGTCTTTCAGACTCTCGCAGACCTTCAAGTGATATGTTCTTTATGTGCAAGCACCTAAGCCCATATCCCTTGCAGTCCTGCACCCTCCTAACGTCAGGTTATACCCTTGTCAGGCAAAAACAATAAAAACCAGAACTCGCGTTGTGATCTTTGTTTTTCAGGCTTTGAAAAAGCCGGGGTTTTTTCTTTTTGAAAGTTGTGACATCCATAGAGGTGTCATGGTGTTGGTAAGAATATGATGTAAGCTCGCTTACAATCAGATTCTTGACTACAGCAGGACAAGGCACACAGTGCCAAACTTTCAAAAAGGGTTATTCTTGTTTTTGTTTTTAAACTTAGACACAACTTTATGCAGATGATCCGATTTTTTTTTAGTAACTTTGCACAAAACTCTAAACTCTCAACTATGAACTATAAGTTAGACATCCACACCCACACCATAGCCAGCGGTCATGCCTATTCCACCCTGCAGGAGATGGCAAAGGCAGCATCCGAGAAAGGACTCGAGATACTTGGCATCACCGACCACGCCTCCTCCATACCAGGCAGCGTGCGTCCAGTCTATTTCCGCAACACCCATGTCATACCCCGCGAGATGTATGGCGTGCGACTGCTCATAGGCGCCGAACTCAACATCCTCGACACCCAGGGTACCCTCGACCTTGAGCCATTCTACTATCGACTCATGGACGTGCGCATCGCAGGCATCCATAAGTTCTGTTGGAGTGGGGGAACGCCCTCGCAGAACACCGACGGCATGATAGCCGCCATCGAAAACCAGTGGACCGATATCATCGCCCATCCAGGCGACGGCACCTGTCAGCTCCTCTTCGAGCCCATCGTCGATGCAGCCTATCGCACAGGCACCCTGCTCGAACTCAACTCCTCATCCCTGCGCCCCATACGCAATAAGCCCGATGCCGTAAGCAACAACCTTGAGATACTGCGCCTGTGCAAGAAGCGTGATATGCCCATCATCCTTGGCAGCGATGCCCATATCTCCTTCGACATCGCCAACTACCAGTATGCCCTGCCGTTGCTCAAGGAGGCAGACTTCCCTGACGAACTCATCGTCAACGACAAGCCAGACCTCTTCTTCCAGATTCTTGACAAGGGCGTAGAGCGATTCTACACTCGCGTCCCTGATAGTCCCTATTAAATATAAGGTGTAAAGGTAATTTTTGTTCTATTTAGCTTTCAACAAAAAAAGTTCCGTCACTCTGGTGAGCAGCGGAACTTAATATTATTATGAAATAATGTGTAGTCGGAGATTAGATCTCTGAGAAGTACTTGATGGTACGAACCATCTGAGAAGTGTAAGAGTTCTCGTTGTCATACCAAGATACTACCTGAACGAGTGAGTTTCCGTCACCGATCTTGCTTACCATGGTCTGGTTAGCGTCGAAGAGTGAACCGAACTTCATGCCGATGATGTCAGAAGAAACAAGCTTCTCCTCTGTGTAACCGAAGCTCTCGTTAGTAGCAGCCTTCATAGCAGCGTTGATGTCCTCTACAGCTACCTCACCCTTTACAACTGCGTGCAGGATAGTGGTAGAACCTGTTGGTGTTGGTACGCGCTGAGCAGCACCGATGAGCTTGCCGTTGAGCTCAGGAATTACGAGACCGATAGCCTTAGCAGCACCTGTTGAGTTAGGTACGATGTTCTGAGCACCAGCACGTGCGCGCTGTACGTCGCCCTTACGCTGAGGACCGTCGAGAATCATCTGGTCGCCTGTGTAAGCATGTACTGTTGTCATGATACCGCTCTGGATTGGAGCAAAGTCGTTGAGCGCCTTTGTCATTGGAGCGAGACAGTTAGTGGTGCATGATGCAGCAGAGATGATCTTATCGTCAGCGGTAAGAGTAGTGTGGTTTACGTTGTAAACGATGGTTGGGAGGTCGTTGCCTGCAGGAGCAGAGATAACTACCTTCTTAGCACCAGCCTTGAGGTGAGCCTCAGCCTTTGCCTTAGATGTGTAGAAACCTGTGCACTCGAGAACTACGTCAACGTCGTTAGCTGCCCATGGGCAGTTTGTTGCGTCTGCCTCAGCAGAGATCTTGATTTCCTTACCATCAACGATGATAGAGTTGTCTGTTGCCTCTACGGTGTGCTTGTTCTCACCGAACTTACCACAGAAACCGCCCTGTGCTGTGTCATACTTGAGCAGGTGAGCGAGCATCTTAGGTGATGTCAGGTCGTTGATTGCTACTACTTCATAACCCTCAGCCTCAAACATCTGACGGAATGCGAGACGACCGATACGGCCGAAACCATTAATAGCTACTTTTGTCATGTTTTTTAATTTTTAATTAGTTTAATATGGATTATTATCCTTTTTACCTTGTAATAATTGAATTATCCCGCTATAAAAATGTAACCGAATACATCGTTAATTGAGATTTGCAATGCAAATTTACGTTTTTTTTTTGACAAATTGTTTGTTATTAGAAAAAAAATAGTATCTTTGTGCCAAATTTGCGTAAAACAATTAACAAATATCAATTTTGCAAGAAAATTTGTAACGTCAAGATTGCAATAAAAAACAGTTTTATAACATTTAATTCATACAAAACAACTATGGGATTTATTAAGGAATTCAAAGAGTTTGCCATGAAGGGCAACGTGATGGACATGGCTGTCGGTGTTATCATCGGCGGTGCGTTTGGTAAAATCGTAAGCAGTCTGGTGGACGATGTGCTGATGCCTCTCATCGGTATGGTTACTGGCAATATCGACCTCACCAAGCTGGTGCTGAAGATAGGCGAGGGCGAGGGTGCTGCTGAACTGAAGTATGGTATGTTCTGTCAGAACATCATCGACTTCGTTATCATCGCTTTCTGTATCTTCTGCATGATCAAGGCTATGAACAAGATGAAGAAGGAAGAGCCTGCTGCTCCAGAGGCTCCTGCTGGTCCTACTCAGGAGGAACTTCTTGCTGAGATTCGTGACATCTTGAAGAAGAAATAACTCAAGGAGTTAAAGGATAAAAGGGCACCGCAGGCAATGGCTTGCGGTGTTTTTTTTTGTTTAAAAAAACATTAAAAACTCCCATCGTCAGGATGCAAATGCTTTCAGCACTCTGTTAGATGCAATTCGCAGAATTTTACTTGCCAGCAAGCTGTCAGATAAAATCTCCGACTCGCATCTAAGCCTCTTTCAGAGTCTTAGTATCCTGACTATGGGCAAAAACAGAAAAAACAGTAACTTAGCAAACCTGCTAAAATGATTTTATACTTTGGAATTGTTTTTCAGGTTCGTAGAACCGTTGTTTTTGCCTGGCAATGGCGTAACCTGACGTTAGGAAGGTGCAGGACTGCGAGGTATATGGGCTTAGGAGCCTGGCTCATAAAGACCATATAACTTGAAGTGCTGAGAAAGTCTGCAAGACCTGAGCCATTGTCAGGGGTTATTATTGTTTTTGTGAAATAAAACTGCCAACGCCAATGCCGAAGAGGGCGAAGTCTCCTTTCAGCGGGTCATCAGGAAAAGTCTCCCTAAGTTTCTCGGTCAGTCTGATAGCCGTTGACATGGATGTTGTCTTTGTACTTATCAGTCCGAGGCGGTTGGCTTCTTGCATCACATGGGTGTCGAGCGGCATTATGAGGGTGCGCTTGTCTATGATGTCAGTCCATAGTCCGAGGTCAACGGGTGAATGGTCGCGAACCATCCAGCGCAGGAACATGCAGATGCGTTTGCAGGATGAAGTGCAGTCCTTAGGAATGACACTAACGGGAACGTTAACGTTAACGTTAACCTTTATCTGAAACCACCAAACTATTGCTTTTATGGCATCAATGGCTCGTCTGGAAGGGTAGGGAGGTATTTTGTTTAATTCGGTTTCGATGTAGGCTTTCATGGAACCATACTCTCGCAGCATGGTGGTGAGTGCCTCAAGAAACTGGCGCATGGTGTGGTTGGTGTAAAGTCTGTAGTAACAGCCCTCGTCGTCGGGGATGTCCTTACGGAACTGCCCTGACGTCAGCCAACCTTCCACATCGCCCTCGGAACAGTCAAGAATGTATTGTATCTTAGGAAGAAACTGCTTCCTGCTGCCATAACTCAGCGATGAGGCTATAAAAGCAAGGAGTTCCTTGTTGGCAACTCCCTCCACTTGGTGCATAAACCAGGAAGGGTCACCATCAAGGAACTCCCTCGTTTCGTATTGTTTAGCTAAAGTTTTCAGGTCAAGCATAAGCCTTAACGGGAACGTTAACGGGAACGTTAACCATTAACCTTTAACCATTAACCGTTATTACAGTATAGACTTAACGGTCTCAACCATACCCTTGCTCTGGATATCGTTCAAGAAGCCCTCAACCATATCGGTGAGTCCAGGAATCTTGTTGAGGTCGCCGTGCTCGCCCCAAATCCAGTCAGCTGCCAGTACGCCCTCAGCCACCTTGCGTGTGTCGCCAGTAGCCCATAGCTGCTTGAGCAGGTCCATAATCTTCTGGTCGTCGTTTGGCTCGATAGGAGCACCGTCAGCACGTGTGCCACCCTTATAGTAGGTGATGATGGCAGCCAGACCGAGTACGAGACCCTTAGGCAGTTCGCCCTTACGCTCCAAGTAAACCTTCACTCCTGGGAGGTCACGAGCCTGGAACTTAGGGAATGAGTTGAGCATGATAGAGGTAACCTGATGGTCAACGTATGGGTTGTCGAAACGCTCCAATACGTCAGCAGCAAACTTCTGGAGCTCGTCCATAGGCAGGTTAAGAGTCTGCATGAGCTCGTCATACTGTACCTTCTTGATATACTTGCCGATAACCTCATCGTGGAGAGCATCGCGAACGATGTTGATGCCTGAGAGGTAAGCAACAGGAGAGAGCACGGTGTGAGGACCGTTGAGCAGGGTAACCTTTCTCTCATGATAAGGTGCCTCAGACTCAGCAATGAGCACGTGCAGACCAGCCTGGTCAGCAGGGAACTCAGCACGGAGCTCTTCACAGGTCATATTCTCAGCCTTCTCGATAACCCAGAGGTGGAATATCTCAGCCTGAACAACGAGGTTGTCCTTATAGCCTATCTTCTGCTGTATCTCAGCAATATCCTTGCGTGGGAATCCAGGAACGATACGGTCAACAAGAGTAGCGCAAACGTAGTTGTACTTCTCAAACCACTCCTTGAAGCCCTCGTAGTCCTTGCCGAAGTCGTCCTTCCACAGTTCGATATACTTGCGTATGCAGTCCTTCAGGTGGTGACCGTTGAGGAAGATGAGCTCACAAGGCATGATGATAAGTCCCTTCTTTGGGTCGCCGCCAAATGTCTGGTAACGACGGAAGAGGAGCTGAACGAGCTTGCCAGGGTAAGAAGACGCAGGAGCATCGGTGAACTTACATGATGGGTCGAATGCGATACCAGCCTCAGTGGTGTTAGAGATTACGAAACGAATCTCAGGCTGCTCGGCGAGTGACATGAATGCCCAGTTCTGAGCGTATGGGTCGAGACCACGAGAGATAACATCGATGCGGTCGAGCTGGTTTACAGGCTCACCGTTGAGACGTCCCTGAAGGTTTACGTGGTAGAGGCAGTCCTGGCCGTTAAGCCACTGTACCATACCCTTGTCGATAGGCTGAACCACAACGACTGAACCATTGAAGTTCGTCTTTGCGTTCATATTCCAAATAATCCAATCAACAAAAGCGCGGAGGAAGTTACCCTCACCAAACTGGATGATTTTCTCTGGTGCTGTGCTCTTTGGAGCTGTCAGCTTTGATAAAGATTTTAGCTGTGCCATTTTGTTTTTAGTTTAGTATTTTTGGTCTTTTTCTATAATGTTTTTCTACTTTTGCAAAGGTAGCAAAATAAGTTCATAGTTCATAGTTCATAGTTCACAGTTGAGTGATGTTTTAAGTTTTTTTAACCGTAAACTATCTGAGCCATCTTATAGAGCCCCTTTTGTGGATGGAAGCTGATAGTGATAGATGTCCCTTTTCACAGCCATCCTAATGCTGCGTGCGAAGGCTTTGAATATGCCCTCTATCTTATGGTGCTCGTTGGTGCCCTCAGCCTTGATGTTGAGGTTCATCTTGGCAGCATCGCTAACGGACTTGAAGAAGTGCATGAACATCTCAGTGGGCATTTCGCCAACCTTCTCGCGATGGAACTCAGCATCCCAGATGAGCCAGGGACGCCCACCGAAGTCGAGTGCCACCTGACACAGACAGTCGTCCATAGGCAGGCTGTAGCCATAGCGCTCTATGCCACGCTTGTCGCCGAGAGCCTTCAGCAGACACTCGCCAAGCACTATGCCCGTATCCTCGATGGTGTGGTGCTCGTCAACCTCAAGGTCGCCCTTACACCTTATATATAAATCGGTCATGCCGTGCTTGCCTATCTGTTCGAGCATGTGGTCGAAGAAGCCCAAGCCAGTCTGTATGTCGCACTTGCCAGTGCCGTCGAGGTTTATGCGCACGGTGATGTCTGTTTCCTTGGTAGTGCGAGTTATCTCCACTATACGTTCGCCAGCGAAGAGAATCTCGGCTATCTTCTCCCAAGTCAGTCCGTCCTTGCCCAGTATCAGGGCTTTGCAACCAAGGTTCTCAGCCAGTTTGGCGTCAGTCTCCCTGTCGCCTATGACGAAAGAGTTGGCGAGGTCATACTCAGGGTTGTTGATATAGTCCTTGAGCATACCCGTGCCAGGCTTGCGGTTGGGGTGGTTATCGGCAGGAAAGTGGTTGTCTATCAGTATGTTGTCAAACTCCACTCCTTCGCCTTTCAAGGTTTGAAGTATGAAGTTGTGCACAGGCCAGAAGGTGTTCTCTGGGAACGAGTCGGTTCCCAATCCGTCCTGGTTTGACACCATCACAAACTCGAAGTCGAGATTCTTGCGTATGAAGGAGAGGTTGCGGAACATGCCCTCGACAAACTCCAGTTTCTCGAATGAGTCAATCTGTTCGTCAGCAGGCTCTTTTATCAAAGTGCCGTCGCGATCTATGAATAATACCTTTTTCATCCTTTTATACTTCCGTATAGATAGAGTAGGGAGGCGTAGAAGCCTACGGACATAATATTAATAATGGTGTAGCACAGGGTGCATGCCACTATCATCATCACATAGCCAGAGGTGGGGATTATGGCTGTATCGCCAAAGTTTATCTGTCCCTCCACGCTGCTGAAATAGGCGTAGGTGGAGATGACGTAAGGCAGATAGACCACCATGCTCATCACCACGAGAATGAAGAGCGCCAGGAGGGTGGTGCCCAGAACCTTGCCGAAATGATGGAAGATAGCCTTACATACCTTTTTAATATATATCTTCCTCTTGCCTTTTATGCCACAGAGGCGTTTGAACATCCTGTAGAGCCTCATGATGGCGACGATATATGCCACGAGGGCGAGCAGGGTGAGTGCTATAGCCGCCACCACCTCTTCCAGGTATATCTGTTTGCCTGCCAGTATCTCCACGTTGGCGTGGGTGTTTACGGCATTTGACAGTACGAAGATAAGTGAGAACACCAGGAAGTAGGGACCCATCACCTTGGTCACCATCCACACGTTCTTAGCGAGGAAGGTATATCCCTCGCTTATGCACTTGGCATACGAACGGTATGTATAGAGGTTGGTGATCAATGGGAGTTTAGAGTTTAGAGTTGAGAGTTGAGAGGGGGTCCCGTTCCCGTTAACGTTTATAGGTTCTTCTTTAGTTCTGCGATGGTCTGTTCAAGGGCAGCAATCTTCTCCAGCGAGTCAGACTCCTTCTTGCGCTCGAGGGCAACGACAGCCTCGGGGGCGTTGGCTACGAAACGCTCGTTAGAGAGTTTCTTCCTTACACCTATGAGGAATCCCTGCAGATGCTTGAGTTGTGCCTCAGCCTTCTCCAGTTCAGCCTCCACGTCGATGAGGTTGCCAAGAGGAACGGCATACTCGCGGGTGCCAATCATGAATGCTGATGAGCCTTCGCCCTTCTGCTCCACGTAACTGATGCCTTCCAGTCCAGCCATCTTCTTGATGATAGGACCTATGGCAGGACACTTGGTGATAACCTTCTCGTCAGCGCTTGCCACCACCTCGAGGGTGAGAGGTTCGCGAGGACCGATATTCTTAGACTGGCGCACTCCGCGCACACCAGAGATTATCTGCTTAGCCTCCTCAAACTGTGCCATAATCTTCTCGTCAGCCTCAGTAGGAGCGTCGAGTTTGAATACGTCGAGCATCAATGCCTCACCATCCTTGCGGTCTGCTATGTGTTGCCACAGCTCCTCAGTGATGAACGGCATGAATGGGTGGATGATGTGGAGCAGTTTGTCGAATATGTCGAGCGTAGCCTCCAGCGTCTCCTTGTCTATAGGACACTGGTAAGCAGGCTTTATCATCTCCAGATACCAGCCAGAGAACTCGTCGGTAAACAGTTTGAATGCAGCCATCAGCGCCTCGTTCAGACGATACTTGTCGTAGTCGTCGTTTATCTCAGCGTAAGCGCTTCTTATCTTGGCGTTCATCCATTCGATAGCCTTCTTGTTTGACTCAGAGGCAGCCTCGTTGCTCACCTCCCAGCCCTTAACCAGACGGAAGGCATTCCACATCTTGTTGCAGAAGTTCATACCCTGAGCCGAGAGGGCATCATCATACAGAATATCGTTGCCAGCAGGAGCAGCGAGCATCATACCCATGCGCACACCATCGGCACCAAACTTCTCAATCAGTTCGAGTGGGTCAGGCGAGTTACCGAGTGACTTACTCATCTTTCTGCCCAGCTTGTCGCGTACTATACCAGTGAAATAAACATTGCGGAAAGGTATCTGCTTCTGGTATTCGCAGCCAGACATAATCATTCGTGCTACCCAGAAGAAGATGATATCAGGACCAGTAACCAGCACGGCAGTGGGGTAGTAGTAGTTTATTTCCTCGTTGCCTGGGTTGTTGATACCGTCGAAGAGTGATATAGGCCACAGCCATGAAGAGAACCAAGTGTCCAGTGCATCCTCGTCGCGCTTCAGCTGGTCGGCTGTTATGCTTGGGTCTATCTCCTTAGCTTTCTTCAGAGCCTCTTCCTCGTTGAGTGCTACCACATAGCGCTCTTCCTCGCCCTCAGCTGTTGGCAGGAAGTAGGCAGGAATGCGATGTCCCCACCACAACTGACGTGAGATACACCAGTCTTGTATGTTCTCCAGCCAGTTCTTGTATGTGGTAACATATTTCGTTGGGTAGAACTTTAGTTCGCCGCTCAGCACAGGAGGCAGAGCGATGTCGGCCATGTGCTTCATAGAGAGGAACCACTGCTTGCAGAGGCGTGGCTCAACGGCAGTGTCCTGGTTGCGCTCAGAATAGCCCACCTTATTATCATAGTCCTCAACCTTCTCCATCAGTCCAGCAGCCTCCAGGTCTATGGCTATCTGCTTGCGCACCTCCATACGGTCCTTGCCTACATACAGTCCAGCAGCCTCAGAGATGGTGCCGTCAGGGTTGAAGATGTCGATTATCTCAAGGTTGTGAGTCTTGCCCAGAGCATAGTCGTTCACATCGTGAGCAGGAGTAACCTTCAAGCAGCCAGTACCAAACTCGATGTCAACATAGCGGTCCTCTATCACAGGGATTACGCGGTTTACCAGCGGAACAATCACCTTGTGACCCTTCAGCCACTGGTTCTTCACATCCTTAGGGTTTATGCACATAGCCGTATCGCCCATGATGGTCTCAGGACGTGTGGTAGCCACAACAGCATAATAGCCCTTCTCGTCCTTGTGGAACACCTCGCCCTCAGCGCCAGTCAGCTTAACAGGGTTCGTGTCAGCGTCAGCTACGTAATACTTCAGGTGATAGAGCTTAGACTTCTCCTCTCTGTATATCACCTCCTCGGTAGAGAGCACCGTCTGAGCCTTTGGGTCCCAGTTCACCATGCGCAGACCTCTGTAGATGTAGCCCTTGTTGTAAAGGTCAACAAACACCTTCATCACTGACTCCGAGCGCTTCTCGTCCATAGTGAAAGCCGTGCGGTCCCAGTCGCATGAAGCACCCAGTTTTCTCAGCTGCTTCAGTATTATGCCACCATGCTCGTTGGTCCACTCCCAAGCGTGCTCCAGGAACTGCTCTCTGGTCAGGTCACGCTTTCTGATGCCTTGCTGAGCCAGTTTGTTCACCACCTTAGCCTCAGTAGCGATAGAGGCGTGGTCGGTGCCAGGCACCCAACAGGCGTTCTTGCCATCCAGACGAGCCTTGCGGATGAGGATATCCTGAATGGTATTGTTGAGCATGTGACCCATGTGTAGCACACCCGTCACGTTAGGCGGTGGAATAACAATAGTGTAAGGTTCTCTGCCGTCAGGCTTACTTGCGAACATCTTGTGGTCTGTCCAGTACTTATACCATTTGTTTTCTACCTCCTGTGGGGAGTATTTGCTTGCTAATTCCATGCGTTCTTATGTATAATTTACGAATTTAGCTGCAAAGGTACAAAAAATAATTGATAATTGACAATTGACAATTGAAATTTTGGCAAAATAAATTCTTTTGCCCTAAAAATATCTTTTCTTACCACCCCTCAGGCAACACTATATTATCCATATCATGCGCTTTGGCGAAGAGTGGGGCGATTTCCTCATCCCTAAAGCCTGCAATGCCACAACCTATGCGGGTTACGAGGAAGGTAAGGTCCTGATGCTCCTCAGCAAACTTTATGAATTCGTCCACATAGGGACGGATGGTCTCCACCCCTCCCTGCATAGTGGGAATGGCATAGCTCTGACCTTGCAGACCAACACCTTGTCCCATGATGGCACCAAACTTAAGGTAAGCCACACGAGCGGCTCCACCACCATGCATGCCTCCCAGGTTACTGCCAAACACAAAAATCTCGTTAGGCTTCAGTTCCGTAATAAACTCTGGAGTAGTTCTCTTATTGCTCATAATTCAGTCTCCTTTATTATGGTTATAGTTTTCTGCAAAAGTACAAAAAAATGTGGAGATCACGTTTTCTGCTCCACTTTTTTTGTTGTTTCGGAAAATAATTCTTAACTTTGCTCCACGAAATCTTAAATCACAAAGATGAAGCGTACACAAGAAGAATATTATAAGGAAAGTAAGCGTTTAAGAGCAGAAGTTATACAACAAGCAGAACTCCTGAAGGAGACTCCTCTTTGTTTTAGCATTACCAACGGCATAACTATGAATGTTGAGGTCACGAAATCAGACCTTAAGACTATTGTTAGCAAAAACGTTAATGATGATAAGTTTAATGCGATAAAGAATGCACTTGCTAAAGATATTTTCGGATATTTAAAGAAAGCAGAATATCTTGGTTGGAGACCTGTGGCTGAGACAAAGCATTTTGAAAGTGCATATTTTGCCTACTTCAGTAGAGAGTTGGGATGTAAAACAATCTTATGTATGCGCAAGATTACAGATAGCGGCATATACAAGCCATATGCCATAATCAATGAGCACACCTTCAATCTTACTATAGGCGAATTAAGAAAATAGAAACTCCGTCTTAACAAGTCGCTTGCCGATACAAACGGGGCTCTTGTCCTAGACGGAGCGTTGGAGTGTCAACATCTTGCAAGTCGCTTGCCGATACAAACGGGGCTCTTGCCCTATGCGATACACTTTTTCTTCTGATGCAAAGGTAAGAACTTTTTTTATTACCTCCAAATTTTTTCTTTATTTTCTTTCCACAATATGTGTATCACACAAGAAAAGGATACTGTTTAGGCTTCAGTTCCGTAATAAACTCTGGAGTAGTTCTCTTATTGCTCATAATTCTATTTGGTTTTAGTTTCTGCAAAAGTACAAAAAAATCTTCAAAAGAGCAAAGAAAAGATGTTTTGACTTAGAACTCAAAGGTCACCTTTTTGAATGTAATATGGATAAAACACAGATAAAACAATTAGCATCAGAATTAACTACAAGAAAAGAATTACTGGTGCTTTTGCTTCATAGGGGAGAAGGGTGGATTCTTTCACTTTGTTAGCGAAACGGCATTTTTCCTGACAAAGTGTATTATTTTGAAGCCGCGAGAGTGAAGATTTTGCGAGCGAACGGGAAGTTGGCTTCAAATTCGGGAATCTTGCGAATTTTGTAACGGGTTGGTAGTCAAAGGGTTGAAAAATAGGGTGATTTTTATGCTGTGATTTTGGCATAATAATCTGTGAATAAGGGTCGGATTTTTGGTTGCAGAAGCATTGCTTTTGCATGCAGAAGTAATGCTTCTGTCTCTAAAAGTAATGCTTTTATAGTTGGAAATTGAGATTTGCCCGATTTTTGGTTAAAAATGGGGTTTGAAATGCTCCAGATTTGATTTTGGAGTGGGGCATTTTGAAAAGTCAAAGTGTAAGCAAAAAGGAGTGGAGAGGAGCAAAGTGTTTTTTTTGACTTGGAGGGAGATAGAGGGAGATAGAGGGAGATAACGCTCGCAGGGCTCGCTTAGAAGTTAAAATAAGGTTGGAAATTGAGATAAGAGTAGCGATTTGTGCTTTTGCTTAATGAAAAAACTGGTAAAAATTTGGAGGAATGAAAATTTTATATTACCTTTGCACTCGCATTTGAAAAAATCAGGTGTATCAGTTTGGTGGATTGCTGACTGAAAAGGCAGTCTCAAGGAAGGTTGGGTGAGTGGCTGAAACCACCAGTTTGCTAAACTGACGTACGGGATTCCGTACCGGGGGTTCGAATCCCCCACCTTCCGCACCGAGGATGTTTCAAATTGCTATGGTGGGTTCATCTAGTGGCCTAGGATACCGGCCTCTCACGCCGGGTACACGGGTTCGACTCCCGTACCCACTACAAAATCAACGTTAACGTTAACGCTAACGGGAACTATAAAAAAATAACAAATGAACTGGTGGGTTCATCTAGTGGCCTAGGATACCGGCCTCTCACGCCGGGTACACGGGTTCGACTCCCGTACCCACTACAAAGTGACGAAGAAAACAGGGCGATGTTCAATAAGGTTGAGCGTCGCCTATTTTGTTTAACCAGAAAGGCGAAAAAGATATGTTAAGACGTTTGTTTGCCATTTTTGTCTGTCTCTCTGCTTGCATCGTGGGCTTTGCCCAGATGAAGTGGAACTCGGCTTATCAGGCATACATAGACCAATATAAGGATCTCGCCATAGAGCAGATGATAGAGCACAACATTCCTGCCTCTATCACGCTGGCTCAGGGACTGCTGGAGAGTGGTGCAGGCAGAAGCACTATGGCCACTCAGGGCAACAACCACTTTGGCATAAAGTGTCATAATGAGTGGACAGGTCCTACGATGTATAAGGATGACGATGCAGCAAACGAGTGTTTCAGGGTTTATAAGCATGCCAGAGAGAGTTATGAGGACCACAGCAAGTTCCTGAAACGCCCCAGATACAGCTCGCTTTTTTCATATCAGCGTACGGACTACAAATCGTGGGCTTACGGACTGAAGAGGTGTGGCTATGCCACCAACCCTGCTTATGCCCAGCAGCTGATAGGCATTATCGAACTCTACAACCTGCACCAGTATGACAGGGCTACGAGGTATGATAAGTACATAGCCAACCATGTGGGGTCGAACGTGAGCAGAGGCACGATAGGTCACCAGATATTCTACTTCAACGACAATTATTATGTCAAGGTGAAGCGAGGCGACACGTTTAAGAGTATTGGCAAGGAACTTGACGTAAGTTACAGGAAATTAGCCAAATATAACGAGCGAGATAAGCGTGATGTATTGCATGAGGGAGAGATAATCTACCTGATGAAAAAGAAGACCAAGGCACCTAAGGAATATAAGTACAGACCCCACGTAGTGAAGGCTGGCGAGAGTATGTATGACATAGCCCAGATGTATGGCATCAGACTGAAAAACCTATATAAGCGAAACGGTCTGTCCCCAGACTTCGTACCTAAGGTGGGTGATGTGCTGAGATTACGATAACGGGAACGTTAACTGGAACTCCTTGAACCAGCGCGAAGCGCGACTTGAACTTTTTTGAACTCTTGAACTTTTTAAAGCCTTTGAACTTTTGAACTCAAAAAAATATAACATAGGACTGGACTTGGGAGGTACCAACAGCGTCTTCGGCATAGTGGATGCTGAGGGCAAGATAGTGTGCAAGACCTCAATAAAGACCCAGGACTACGCTTCTGCAGAAGATTTTGTGGAGGCGGCTGTGAATGCCCTTACTATTATTATAAATAAGGTGGGAGGCATAGAGACCATAAAATCGATGGGCATAGGAGCACCAAACGGCAACATCATAACGGGTTGCATAGAGTTTGCACCCAACATAGCATGGGCTCATGAGGGCAAGGTGCCACTGGTGAAGATGTTTGAAGAGAGACTCGGCATACCTGTCGCCATGACCAACGACGCCAACGCAGCAGCAGTGGGCGAGAAGGCTTTCGGAGTGGCTAAAAACATGAACGACTTTATAGTGATAACCCTCGGCACAGGAGTGGGCTCAGGCATATTCTGCAACGGCAAACTGGTATATGGAGCCGACGGCAACGCTGGCGAACTGGGACACCTCACCATAAGACGAGGAGGCAGGCTCTGCGGATGTGGCAAGAAGGGTTGTCTGGAGGCATACTGCTCAGCCACAGGCATAGCCCGTTCGGCAAAAGAAAAGATGCATAAAGACCTCACCTCATACGAGGTGGCTCAGGCAGCAGAGAAGGGTGATGCCACAGCAAGAGAGATATATGAAGAGACAGGCAGAATGCTGGGCGAGGCTTGTGCCGAGATGATGCTCTTCTCTTCGCCAGAAGCCTTCATCTTCTTCGGAGGATTGGCAAATGCAGGCGAACTGCTTTTTGCCCCAATAAGAGAAGCATTCGAAGAGAGCGTGATGCCTTGTTTCAAGGGTAAAGCGAAGTTCCTGAAATCAGCCCTCCAAGGTGGAGATGCAGCAATTTTGGGAGCAGCGAGGTTAGTTGATAATTGATAATTGAAAATTGAAAAAGTTCTCGTTAACGTACGAGCAAAGCGAGTAAAATAAATGGATTATTCAGAAGACATAAAAGCAGCAGTTGAGGTGATGAAGAAGGGTGGGGTGATACTCTACCCAACAGATACCGTGTGGGGCATAGGATGCGATGCCACGAATGCTGAGGCTGTTGCCAGGATTTACAAGATAAAGCAGAGAGAAGAGTCAAAGGCGATGATTTGTCTGGTGGACTCAGAAAACAGAATACAGAGATACGTGAGGGATGTGCCTGAGGTAGCCTGGGACGTGATGACCCTTGCCACCAAACCCACAACCGTGATACTCGACGGAGCAGACGGTCTGGCGCCCAACCTCATAGCTGAGGATGGCAGCATAGCCATAAGAATAACCAAAGAGGAATTCTCTAACCAGCTCTGCTACAGAATGCAACGTCCGATAGTCTCTACAAGTGCCAACATAAGCGGCAAACCAGCGGCACAGAACTATCGCGACATAGACGAAGAAATACTCAATGCGGTAGATTACGTTTGTAAGTCGAGACGCAACGAGCATAAGCCCCACCAGCCCTCGTCTATCATCAGACTGAGAAAGGATGGGGAAGTGACGATAATAAGATAGTTCAAGAGTTCAAAAGCTCAAAAGTTCAAGAGTTCAAAAGCTCAAAAGTTCAAAGGATTGGTATTAGAAAAGTACATAAGGTTAGCTAAGCGCATGTTAAACTCAGGATGGTTTGAAGATGTGCTGACCTGGCGCAAGAAACACCTGTCTGACAGGCAGTTTACACTTGTGCTCGCCTTCCTTGTGGGCATTTTTGCCGCCCTTGCCGCCTTTGTGCTTCACGGACTAATTCACGTAATACAGCACCTACTAACGCAAGAGATGGAGCTCACCAGTTTTAACTGGCTGTTCCTCATTCTGCCTGTGGTGGGTATATGGCTTACGATGCTCTTCGTGCGCTATGTGGTGAGAGATAATATCTCGCACGGAATAACCAGAATCCTATACGCCATAAGTTCCAAGAAAAGCCGACTGGCTGGGCACAACTGCTGGTCGTCAGTGGTGGCTTCGGCTATCACCATCGGTTTTGGTGGTTCGGTGGGTGCTGAGGCTCCTATCGTACTCACGGGTTCGGCGATAGCCAGTAATCTGGGACAGAAGTTCCGCATGAACAACAAGACGCTCATGTTGCTTGTGGGATGTGGTGCAGCAGCTGCCATAGCTGGCATCTTTAAGGCGCCGATAGCAGGATTGGTGTTCACCATCGAGGTGCTGATGATAGACCTCACCATGGCGAGCATCTCGCCTATACTCATAGCCAGCGTTACGGCAACCTGTTTTACCTATGTTTTGGTGGGTGACAGCCAGTTGTTTACCTTCCACACCCTGCATCCTTGGGTGGTGGGAAGAGTGCCAGCCAACATCGCTCTGGGAGTGTTCTGCGGACTCGTTTCGCTCTACTTCATCCGTATGATGAACGCCTGCGAGGGAATGTTTGCCAAGATGCAAAGCCGCTACGCCAAACTCGCTGTGGGAGGTCTGATACTCAGTACGCTTATCTTCCTTTTCCCATCCCTTTATGGTGAGGGCTACACCTCTATAAATATATTGCTCGACGGTTCGCCAGATGCCGACTGGAACAAACTGATGGAGAAATCAATGTTCTACGGCAAGGGCGAGATGATACTGCTGATATATGTGGGTTGCGTAATACTGACCAAATGTTTCGCTACGGCGAGCACCAACGGTGGTGGTGGATGTGGTGGTACCTTCGCTCCTTCACTCTTTATCGGTGCCTTTGCAGGTTTCCTGTTCTCAAGGTTGTGGAACATGTATAGCGGAGGAGTATATTTCCCAGAAGAGAATGCCGCTCTTCTCGGAATGGCAGGTGTGATGTCGGGCGTGATGCATGCCCCTCTTACGGGTGTGTTCCTCATTGCCGAACTGACGGCAGGCTACGACCTCTTCATGCCTCTGATGATTGTGAGCGTGTGTGCCTATCTCACCATCCTCGCCTTCGAGCCTCACAGCATATACGGCATGCGACTGGCTCGACAAGGCAAACTCATCACCCACCATACGGATAAGAGTGTGCTGACCCTTATGACGCTCGAATCGGTGATAGACAAGAATTTCACCCCTGTGGATAAGGATATGGAACTCGTTCAGCTGGTTCATGCCCTGAGCAATAGCCATTCAGACGTTCTTCCTGTGCTCGACCCAGCAGGCAACATACTCGGCGAGGTAAACCTGCAGAAGATTCGTCATATAGTGTTCCGCACGGAACTCTACCACCGCTTCAAGGTGGGACAACTGATGGAGCCTGTACGCACAACGGTAAGGCTGGGCGACCCTATGGAGGATGTTATGGCGGCATTCGAGAAGAATAATGTGCAGCATATTCCTGTGCTTGATAAGGACGGACACTTGTTTGGCTACATATCTAAAGCCCACCTCTACAGCCAGTACAGACAGATGGTGGCTGACATGAGTAATGATTAGTTCTTCGAGCGAAGCTCTTAGGCGAGCATAGCTCGGAACACAGTTTATAGTTATGAATAAAGAAGACTTGAGAATAGTGTTTATGGGTACACCAGAGTTTGCAGTAGGCACCTTGCAGGCTCTCGTTGAGGGAGGATATAACGTGGTGGCAGTAGTTACCCAGCCCGATAAACCCTTTGGCAGACATGCTTCAGTATTGCGTGCGCCAGAGGTGAAGGTGTATGCCCAGGAGCACAATATACCCGTTCTTCAGCCTGAGAAGATGAAAGACCCCGACTTCGTGGAGCAGCTTCGTTCATATAACGCCGACCTGCAGGTGGTGGTGGCTTTCCGCATGCTGCCTGAGGTGGTGTGGGCTATGCCTCGTTTCGGCACTTTCAACGTTCATGCTGCCCTCTTGCCACAATATCGTGGAGCAGCACCTATCAACTGGGCTATCATAAACGGTGAGACCACAACGGGAGTGACCACATTCTTCCTTGATCACGACATAGACACAGGTCGCATCATTATGCAAAAGCCTTTTCCCATACCTCAGGATGCTGACGTGGAGTATGTCTATGACGGACTGATGGCACTCGGCGCTCAGGCTGCCCTTGAGACGGTTGACAAGATAATAGCTACTGACGGGGTGATGGAGAGTTTGCCACAAGAGGATATGATAAGGGTGGGCGAGGAACTCAAGAGTGCGCCCAAGATATTCAAGGAAACCTGCGAGATAGACTGGACCAAGACGGCAAAGCAAACCTACGACTTCGTTCGCGGACTGTCGCCTGTACCTGGTTCTCATGGCAAGATTCTTTTGCCTAACGGCTCAGAAATGGAGGTGAAGATATACAAAACTGCTATGACAGAGGCAAAGATAGCAGACATAGCACCCGAAATGGCTGAGGCTATCAAACCTGGTGTGGTGGTTAGAGATAAGAAGCACCTTTATGTGGCGTGTGGCGATGCTCTGCTTGAGGTGCTCTCCTTACAGCCCAACGGCAAGAAACGTATGGATGCCGTTTCCTTCCTTAACGGCTTGCATTGATATTTGTCAATTGAAAGTGAGCTAATAAGTTAATAAACGCTAAAAACAAGAAAACTTTCAACTTTCAACTTTCAACTTTCAACTTTTATTACTACCTTTGCACTCGCATTTAGAGAAATGCACTTTTTTAATGCTTTTTCATAAGACATTAGAAAGGTTTGTAATGCGGAAATAGCTCAGTTGGTAGAGCACAACCTTGCCAAGGTTGGGGTCGCGGGTCCGAGTCCCGTTTTCCGCTCTTATCTATTGGAACAACAAGAAGTGACGCGTTGATTGCTCTGGACTCTATTCCTTGCAACGACAACAATTTGCCCAGGTGGCGGAATTGGTAGACGCGCACGTTTCAGGTGCGTGTGCCGCAAGGCGTGCAGGTTCGAGTCCTGTTCTGGGCACAAAGGTTTTTACCCCCCCACTGTTACTTCTTGAATAGTAAAACGAAGTCGGAGAGGTGGCGGAATTGGTAGACGCGCTACTTTGAGGGGGTAGTGTCAATTGCGACGTGGGAGTTCGAGTCTCCTCCTCTTCACTTTATTTTGCTGGATTTGCTCAGTATGTTTGCTGAGTCATTTCCACTTGCGGAAATAGCTCAGTTGGTAGAGCACAACCTTGCCAAGGTTGGGGTCGCGGGTCCGAGTCCCGTTTTCCGCTCTACTAATGTTCCGCATTCGTTTACAGAGCAGTGCTTACTGCTCTATTTTTGTTTTTACGCAATACGGTCTTACTACTAAACGATTTTCTTTTTCTAAAAAGATTAACTACAAGCTTATATGAATTACTATCTTCGTTACTTTGATGACGAAACCCTGGTTCACAACATTAATGACGCAATAGGTTTTCTTGCGTCTATTTCTGAGATTGACATGACTCCAGAACTGGAGGCTGACATACGTGAATACGCCGAGAGCGATGTGCTCTTTCCCAAAAGATATAAGGTTCGTCCGCGCGTGTACTTTATCATAATTAAGACCGAGGCAGCCACCATGCAGGACTTCAAGGATAAGAAGGCTCTGCGCCGTGATATCGCTCCGATAGCTAAGATGCCAGATCAGACTCGTCTGATGGAGGTAAGGCGCGGATGGTATGAAGGACATTTTGACTTTAAGCGCGTTGTGGTGAACCATCTGGGTAAATGCGAATATCGTGATACTACCTTTGTGGCACAATGTATAGCCGACTCTCCCATGGATTGCTACAACCGCATAGTGGAGCATCTGAAGGGTAGGGTGGATGAGCGCTCTCAGTTCCCTTCAGCTAAGGGTAAGAATTTTAATTATAAATTCCTCGGACTGGAGAAGCCTGCTGAGGCATAGTTCAAGAGTTTTCGTTTTCGTAGCGAGATTTGCTCGCGTTTCGTAGTCGCTTTTAGCGACGTTTCGTTTAAGAATTATGAATAAAGTAATGCTCATAGGCAATGTTGGTACAGAGCCTGAAGTAAGATATTTTGAGGCCGACAGTTGTGTGGCACGAGTTCGTCTCGCCACCACTGAGAAAGGCTATGTGTTGCAGAATGGCACCCGAGTGCCAGACCGTACAGACTGGCATAATCTGGTGTTCTACCGCAAGCTTGCCAAGGTGGTGGAGCAGTATGTGCATAAGGGCGACAAACTCTATGTTGACGGTCGTCTGCAATATTCCCAGTATGATGACAAGCGAGGCGTTCAGCGTATGGCTACCGAGATAATAGTTGACAATATGGAGATGCTCACCCCCAAGTCAGCCTCCCAGCCAGCTCAGCAGCCAGTCCTACAACCTCAACAGCCTGCCAATACCCCAGAGCCTGACGATTCTGTAGTTCCATTCTAATGTATCAGTTGGCAGTCATACTCAGTCAGGTTACACTCAACTCACCTACGTTGTCGGTGGTGTTGTGTCTTATTCTTGCCGTAATATTATTAGGCATCTCAGGTTTTGCCAGCAGTTCCGAGATAGCCTTCTTCAGTCTTACGCCTCAGGACCTTGCCCAGTTGGATGAGGACCGCGAGCGCGACCGTAAGATTATAGAGTTACGTAAGGATTCGGAGCGCACACTTGCTACCATCCTCATTACCAACAACTTCGTCAACGTAACCATCATCATGCTGCTCAACTACGCCATTGCCCAGTTGGTCAACTTTGGTAGTCTCTACTGGTTACAGTTTCTTTGCATAACGGTACTCCTCACCTTCCTTCTTCTGCTTTTTGGCGAGATAATCCCTAAGGTCTATTCGCGCGTTTCTCCGCTTAAGTTCTGTCGCAGGGTAGTGGGCGGAGTATTGTTTGCCCGTCAGCTGTTCTGGCCTATCGGCACTATACTTCTTAGTTCCAGCTTCATAGCCGAGAAATTCGTCCAACGCAAGAACCATGTGCTCAGCATGGACGAGCTGGAGCAGGCTCTCGAGCTCACCGATAAGGAGGAAATCAAGGAAGAGAAAGAGATACTCGAGGGCATCATACGTTTTAGCGACGAGATGGCTCGCGAGATTATGACCAGCCGTCAGGATATTGTCTGCATCGACATCCGCACCTCTTTCAAGGATGTGTTGAAGTGTATCGTTGACAACAACTACAGCCGCATTCCCGTTTATCAGGACAATGTCGATAACATTCGCGGCATACTGTATATCAAGGACATACTCACCTACATCGACAAGCCCTCAAACTTCCGCTGGCAGAGCCTTATACGTCAGGCTTACTTCGTGCCCGAGACCAAGAAGATTGACGACCTGCTGCACGAGTTTCAGACCAACAAGGTGCACATAGCCATCGTGGTCGATGAGTTTGGCGGCACCAGCGGCATCATCACCCTTGAGGACATTCTTGAGGAGATAGTGGGCGAGATAAGTGACGAGTATGACGACGACGAGCAGACCTACACCAAGCTCTCTGACGACACCTACATCTTCGAGGGCAAGACCAAGCTCGTTGACTTCTGCAGGATAATTGATCTTGACGATGATTTCTTCGACGATTCGCTTGATGCCGACACTCTCGCAGGTCTTATGCTCGAGCTGAAAGGCGACTTCCCCAAGATTCACGAAAAGTTCACCTATAACGACCTTTCCTTCGAGATTCTCAAGAAGGAGCAACGCCGTATTTCAAGAGTTAAGGTTGTTATAAATAATGCTAAAAAGAAATAATGCCCTACAAATAATCGTCGTTTTTTGTGTACTTTTGCACCGAAAATTAGTTTTGTAAGGATGAAAATAAGACAATTTTGTATCACAATCCTGTCTATGTTTGCAGCATCGGTTATGCTCCAGGCAAAGACGTGGACACTCGAAGAATGTATTCAGTATGCAATGGATAACAACATCACGTTGCATAAGGCAGGGCTAACCCGCCAGACCAGCGAGGAAACCCTCAAGGCATCAAAAGCACAACTCTTCCCATCACTCACTTTTACCACCTCCCAGAACGTAGCCTACAACCCCTGGCGCGCCAGTAACTCGTCAACCGTCATGGGCTCTGAGGTGGAGCAGACCTCCAAGACCACTTCCTACAACGGCTCTTACAAGGTGGCAAGTAAATGGACGGTGTGGAACGGCAACCGTAACCACAACACCGTAAAGCAGAACACCATCCTCGAGCAGGCAGCCGAGCAGGATAGCATAGTGTCGGCTCGCAACATCGAGGAGCAGATATCCAAGCTCTACATCCAGATACTCTATTCCAAAGAGGCTGTCGGCGTGGCTGAGGAAACCCTCGAGGCAGCCAAGGTCAACGAGCGTCGCGGACTGGAGATGGTCGATGTGGGCAGCATGAGCAAGGCAGAGTGCTCACAGCTCACTGCCACCAGGGCGCAAGACGAATATAACGTGGTCAAGGCACAGGGCAATGTGCTCAACTTCAAGCGCCAGCTGAAGGCACTCCTGCAGATTATCGACGAAGAGGATTTCGACATAGCCCCAGGCAGAGCCACCGACGATATGGCTCTCGAGCAGGTGCCCTCGCTCAGTGCAGTGTTTGAGGAAGCCCGCCGCAACCGTCCTGAGCTTAAGAAGGCACAGCTCTCAGTGGCAAGTGCCGAGCTGCAGCAGAAGATAGGCAAGGCACAGCATTATCCCACCGTTTCGCTCGAGGGCGCTGTGGGCACTACCAACAGCTCGCTCAGCAAGAATGCCTGGGGCGACCAGATAAGGTCCAACTTCAACGTTGGCGGCGGTCTCACCGTCAGTGTGCCCATCTTCGACCAGCGCGCCTCTCGCACGGCAATCAACAAGGCTAACATACAGCGCCAGACCGCCCTGCTCGACATTCTCGACAAGGAGACAGCCCTTCACAGCACCATCGAGTCATACTGGATTGATGCCAACAACTACCAGAGCCAGTTTAAGGCGGCAAGGGTGAGCAGTTCGGCAGCCAAGGATTCCTACGACCTGCTCTCCGAGCAGTTTGCTGTGGGCTTGAAGAATGTGGTTGAACTGCAAGACGGCAAGACTCGTCTTCTCACCGCCCGTCAGAATGAGCTGCAGGCTAAGTATTCCACCATCCTTGCCATTCAGATGCTGGAGTTCTATCAGAAGAAAGGCGAATAATCCCCCCCATATATAAATAAGGAGAAAAAACAATTCACACACATATATATATGAAGAATAAGAAGACATACATCATCCTCGCCTCAGTGGCAGTGCTGGCTCTTGTGGCATATTTCCTCTTTGGCGGCGAGAAGCAGGCAGGTGTCACCTACGGCACAGTCGAAGTGAAGGTGGGCGACATCACCAACAGCGTCACTGCCACTGGCACCATCGAGCCTGTAACCAGCGTCACGGTGGGTACTCAGGTGTCAGGTAAGGTGGCTCATCTCTACGTCGATTACAACAGTGTGGTAAAGAAAGGTCAGGTGATAGCCGAGCTCGATAAGACCAACCTCATGTCTGAGCTCGCAAGCGCCAAGGCTAACCTTTCCTCTGCCCAGAGCAACCTTTCCTATCAGCAGTCTCACTTCAATCGTTACCAGATACTCTTCAACAAGGGGCTCATCTCTGCCAACGACTACGAGCAGACTCGCCTTTCCTACGAGCAGGCTCAGCAGCAGGTGCGCACGGCTCGCGAGAGTGTCAACAAGGCTGCCACCAACTTAGGCTATGCCACCATCACCTCGCCCATCGACGGCGTAGTGCTCTCCAAGAGCGTGGAGGAGGGACAGACCGTAGCCGCTTCATTCAACACCCCCGAACTCTTCACCATAGCCCAGGACCTCACCAATATGCAGGTCATAGCCGATATTGACGAGGCAGACATAGGCGAGGTGAAAGAGGGTCAGCGCGTCACCTTCACCGTCGATGCCTATCCTGACGATGTGTTCTCAGGCGTGGTGAAGCAGGTGCGCCAGGAGGCAACCACCGAGTCTAATGTGGTGACCTATCAGGTGGTTATCTCAGCCCCCAATACCAACCTCAAACTCAAGCCAGGACTTACCGCCAACGTCACCATCTTCACCAAGGAGGTCAAGAACGTGCTCTCCGTTCCGAGCAAGGCACTCAAGTTCACCCCTAACGAGAAGATGCTCTCCAAGGGTCAGTCCATTCATGACGTTCCAGCCCCCAACAAGGTGTGGACGCTCGAAGACGGTGTGTTCAAGGCTCATAAGGTGGAGGTGGGACTCACCAACGGCATCACCACCGAGATTACCTCTGGGCTGAAGGCAGGTCAGAAGGTAGTCACCGAGTTTCAGATAGGCGGTGGCGACGAGCCTGCCGAGGGAGCCAAGAACAATAACCCCTTCATGCCTAAGATGCGTTCCAACAAGAAGAACGCCCAGGGCGGCAAGTAATCAGTAGCTTATAATGGAAGAAACACGAAAAGTAGTCATAGAGCTGCAGAATGTTCGCCGCGAGTTCAAGGTGGGCTCTGAGGTGGTCAAGGCACTGCGTGGCGTGTCGTTCAAGATTTACGAGGGCGAGTTCGTCACCATCATGGGCACCTCTGGCTCAGGCAAATCCACCCTGCTCAACCAGTTGGGCTGTCTCGACACCCCCACCTCGGGCGAGTATTATCTCGACGGTGTCAGCGTTCGCACCATGACCAAGAACCAGCGAGCCCGTCTGCGCAACCGCAAGATAGGTTTCGTATTCCAGAACTATAACCTCCTTCCCAAGACCACATCCGTGGAGAATGTGGAACTGCCCCTGATGTACAACTCCGAGTACAGCGCCCAGCAGCGTCGCGAGGCAGCCATCGCAGCCCTCAACGAGGTGGGGTTGGGCGAGAGGCTCTATCATAAGTCAAACCAGATGTCAGGCGGTCAGATGCAGCGCGTGGCAATAGCCCGTGCCTTGGTCAACAATCCCGCCGTGGTGCTTGCCGACGAGGCTACTGGTAACCTCGACACCCGCACCTCCTTCGAGATGCTTGTGCTCTTCCAGAAACTCCATGCCCAGGGTCGCACCATCATCTTCGTCACCCACAACCCAGAGATAGCCCAGTACTCATCGCGCAACATTATGCTCCGCGACGGCAAGATACGCGAGGATGTCGTCAACCACAACATCCTCTCAGCCGCCGAAGCCCTCGCTGCGCTCCCCAAACCGCAAGACGACTAATGAACTTCATAAATCTCCTCAAGGTTGCCATTAAGGCAATACTAAATAATAAGTTCCGCTCCTTTCTCAGCATGCTCGGCATCATCATCGGTGTTGCCGCCGTCATCGTCATGATGGCAATCGGACAGGGCTCCAAGCATAGTATTCGTGAGAATATCTCAGCTATGGGCACCAACATCATCATGATACGCCCAGGTGCCGACAGAGGCATGGGCGGTGTGCGCCAAGACCCCTCCAGCATGCAGACCCTCAAGGTCGAGGACTACGAGGCAGTAAAGAAAGAAGCCAAGTACATCTCTTATATCTCGCCAGAGGTAACAGCAAGCGGACAGGCAATCAACGGCAACAACAACACCTCAACCACCCTTTATGGCGAGAGTCCCGAATATCTCGACATTAAGCAGTGGGAGGTTACCAGTGGCTCCGCCTTCACCGATGAGGATATCAAGAAGTCAGCCAAGGTATGCATCATAGGCAAGACCGTGGTTGATGAGCTCTTTGGCGAGAATGTTGACCCAGTAGGCAAGATGATACGCTTCAAGAGCATCCCCTTCCGCGTTATCGGTGTGCTCAAGAGCAAGGGCTACAGCTCCTTCGGCATGGATCAGGACAACCTCATCATCACTCCTTACACCACCGTCATGAAGCGCGTCTCAGCCCAGACCTACCTCTCCAGCATCAACTGCTCGGCACTCACTGAAGAGATGACCGACGATGCCATCAGCGAGCTCACGCAGATACTGCGCCAGCAGCACAAACTCAAGGACGAGGCAGAAGACGACTTCACCATCCGCTCGCAGCAGGAGATGATGGAGACCATGTCCAGCACCATGGACACCGTCACCCTCATCCTCGTGGTTGCAGCAGCCTTCTCGCTCCTTGTGGCAGGCATAGGCATCATGAACATCATGCTCGTCAGCGTCACCGAGCGCACCAAGGAGATAGGACTCCGCATGTCAGTAGGCGCTCGCGGCATGGACATCTCCAACCAGTTCCTCATCGAGTCCATCATCATCGCCGTCACGGGCGGAGTGCTCGGCATAGCCCTCGGCATGCTGCTCTCCACCAGTGCCAACCTGCTCTTCTCCCTTCCCACCAGTGTGCCCATGTGGGCTATAGTCGTCAGCTTCATCGTCTGCACCCTCATCGGCATCGGCTTCGGCTACTTCCCTGCCCGCAAAGCCGCCAGCATGGACCCCATCGAGGCAATCCGCTATGAATAGTTCAAGTCGCCAACAAATTTTCAGTTATCGTAGCGGGCATCGCCCCGCGTATCGTAGTGGCAAAGCCACGTATCGTTATCGTTTTTATAAAACAACAAATTATGCGTAAACTTTTATCAACCCTTCTTTTCCTTACCCTTTCCCTCTGTGCCATGGCGCAGACGTCATTAAACCAGCGTGTGCTCTTTGCTCCAGACTCCGTCAACATCCGCGAGTCGCAAGACGCACAGATAGAAATCGTAGCCGAATACATGCACAAGCATCCTCAGTCAACCGTCATCGTCGCAGGTTTTGTTTCTAATCTCACCACTCCCAGCAAGGCAGAAGAGGTAGCCCAGCAGCGCGCCGATGCCGTCATGCGTCGCCTCATCTCCCGTCACGGCATCCCTTCCTCCCGTCTCATGGCAATCGGAGTAGGCGAGGGCAAGCGTTATGACCAGCCTGAATTCAACGAGTTCGTCTCCTTCTTCGTCAAGTAATCTTTTCGAGGGAAGCACGGAGAAACAATTATTTCTCCATACATAACATTTTGCTTCTATAGAGAAACATCTTCAATAAGATCGTCAAATATTTATTTTTCGTAATCAACGAATGAGTATCGCTGAGGGTGTTTCTCGTCGATGGAGTGATCCTCTCGCCATACCTCGTGCCATGATGAATAGTTAGGAAAGAAGACATCAGCCTGGGCTGGTGTGTCGGCTATCTCGGTGAGACGGAGACGCTGAGCAATGGGGAGTGCCTGCTCGTAGATGGAGGCTCCGCCGATGATGTAGATGTCTTCGTCTGCCTCACAATGGCTGAGTGCCTCGTCAAGTGAGGGATAGACATCGCACCCTGGCAGTGACTGGACTGTGCGTGAGATGACTACGTTTCTACGATTGGGCAAGGCTCCCTTAGGCAGGGAGTCGAAGGTCTTTCTGCCCATGATGATGGTGTGACCCGTGGTGAGCTGCTTGAAGCGCTTCAGGTCATTGGGCAACCAATAGAGTAACTTGTTCTGATAGCCGATAGCATTGTTTTGGGCTACGGCTGCAATAATATTAATCATAATTTTATAGTTCCCGTTAACGTTAACGTTATACAGACACATCAGCCTTGATGTGTGGCCAAGGGTCGTAGTCGGTGAGTTCGAAGTCTTCGTAGTGGAAAGAGAAGAGGTCTTTGACGTCGGGGTTAATATTCATCTTGGGCAGAGGACGAGGGGTGCGTGTGAGTTGCAACTCTGCCTGCTCAAGGTGGTTGAGATAGAGATGGGTGTCGCCTGTGGTGTGGACAAAGTCGCCACACTCGAGTCCGCAAACCTGTGCCATCATCTGGAGCAGAAGGGCGTAGGAGGCGATGTTGAAGGGCACTCCGAGGAAGGTGTCAGCGCTACGCTGGTAGAGCTGAAGGGAGAGTTTGCCATCGGCTACATAGAACTGGAAGAGGCAATGGCATGGTGGTAGTGCCATCTGAGGCACTTCGGCGGGGTTCCACGCTGATACCATGATGCGACGTGAGTCGGGATGGTGCTTGATGAGGTCAACACACTGCTGTATCTGATCGATGGTGCCTCCATTATAATCGGGCCATGAGCGCCACTGGTGACCATAGACGGGACCGAGTTCGCCATTCTCGTCTGCCCACTCGTTCCATATTCTTACTCCGTGCTCCTGAAGGTATTTGACGTTGGTGTCGCCATTGAGAAACCAGAGGAGTTCGTATATGATGCTCTTGAGGTGGAGCTTCTTGGTGGTGAGCAGTGGAAAACCGTCTGCCATGTGGAAACGCATCTGATTGCCGAAGATGCTCTTGGTGCCTGTACCTGTACGGTCAGTCTTTACTACACCCTCTGTGGTGATTCGCTTTAGTAAGTCTAAGTATTGCTGCATATCTTGTTATGTTTTTTTATATTCAAGTGTCCAAAAGGGCTTTCGTAGTCGCTTTTGCGACGTATCATTCCCGTTATCGTTCCCGTTCCTCAACGGCGTTATAGCGTATATTGAGTGCTCCTGACTTGCGCAGTTCATGCTTGATATCGGAGATAACACCCATGGGGGTGTTTTTGTCGGCTTTGATGTTGACAGTGAACAGGCTTGCCTCGTCGTCGCTTAACTTCTGTCGTAAAGCGGAGATGGCGGGGGCTACCTGGCTGAGGGGCAGAAGGTCGTTGCCTATTTGGATAAGGGTGTTGCCCTGTGGGTCGGTGGCTATGTAGAGGTTGGTGATGACGCGCTTGTTGGAAGGCTGGGTGAGTTCGCTGCCTGTGGGCGTTTGAAACTCAAACCGTGGGGTCTCAGTGCGCATGTGGGTGACTATCATGAAGAAGAACAGAACGGTGAATATGAGGTCGGGCATCGAAGTCATATTCAATGTCGGAACTTTATGTTGCTTATGTCGCCTGAGCTTTATCATAGGGTGGCTTCCTGTATGCGTTGAGGGTAGAATTTGAGTATTGCGTCACGCTGGTCTTCTGTGAGTTGGAGGAAAGTGGTGCCGTATTTCTTTTGGGATGCAGCATCTCTTACTTCTTTGTAGGCTCGGATTATCTGGTTTTGAAGGTGGAAATACGAGTCGTAGCTGGCGTCTCGATCTACCTGAAGCTCGATGACATGGTCTTTGCCCTTCTCGATAATGAAATGGCGCAGTTCTTTGCGCAGTGTGTGGTTTATGGCCGCGGGTTTGTCATCAAGGGTGAGCTGGCTGTTTGCCATAAGGTGAAGGGTGATGACCTTGTTTTTGTCGATATCTTGCAACTGCTCTTGCTTGTCAGGGTCTAAGGGTGGCAACTGCCTGCCTAATCCTTTCTCGCTGTCCATGGAGGTGGTGACAAGAAAGAATATCAGCAGCATGAAGGATATGTCTGCCGTGGAGGTGGTGTTGAGCCCTGGAATGGTATGTCGCTTTTTGCGGTTGAAGAACATATTGGGGGTGTGGGATTATTTTCTGCGTAAAAGGGTGGCGCGAAGCAGACTGTAGAGTATGCAGCAGCCTGAGATGAGGAGCATTAGAAGGGTGGCGATGATGCACATATCGGTAAAGGAACCAAGAAGAACGATGGGCAGGGTAACACACAGCAACAGGATGAAGGTGCCCCAACCTATGAGACCTACCTTGACTCCGTTTTCGATGGTTCTGCGCTTGTTGACTCTCAGGGAATGGAATACCGAGAGGAGTGCCATAGCCAGGGTGCATACGAGCACCAAGAGGGCAAGGGGAATGATTATGTCGGCTATCAGTATGTCCATGGGTCAGGCTTTCTGCTTGGTCTCTGAGATGAAGTCCATAAGCGTGATGGCACTCTCTTCCATCTGGGCTGTGAGGTGGTCTATCTTGGAGAGTATATAGTTGTAGAACAACTGCAGGATGAGGGCTGTGATGATACCAAAGATAGTGGTGATAAGGGCTACTTTCATGCCTGAAGCCACGATGGTAGGACTGATGTCGCCTGCTGACTCGATGTGGTCGAATGCCATCACCATGCCGATGACGGTACCAAGGAAACCAAGTGACGGAGCCATAGCGATGCAAAGGGTTATCCATGAACAGCCTTTCTCCATATTGCCTATCTGTACTGAAGCATAGGATGAAATGGAACGCTCGATACTCTCCTCATTATCCTGAATATGGAGTAGTCCCTGATAGCAAACTGATGCCACAGGTCCTTTGGTGTTGCGACAAAGATCCTTGGCGCTCTCTACTCCTTCACCAACGAGTTTCTTCTCAACATCCTGCATAAACTTCTTGGCATTTATCTCAGACAGGCTGAGATAGATGATGCGCTCGATGCAGAAGGCAAGACCAATGATGAGGCAGAGGGCAACAAGTGACATGAAACCTGCACCGCCCTCCACGAATTTGGTCTTCAGCTGAGTGTACACACCTCCGTCGGCTACTGCATCTACCGCTGTAGTGTCTGCCATCTCAAGGGCGGCATCGTCAAGCATAATACTGGTGGCTGTATCGCTGAGCATTGTGTTGGAAACAGTGTCGCCTGCTATCACTATGGTGCTCACAAAGAGCATTCCTATGATCAGTATGGTAAGTTTATTCATCATACACCTTATTATAATTATATATTACGTGTGCGCACAATGTACGCACGATTTTTCGTCTCGAAACAATTATTTTGCGCAAAATTACGTTTTTTTTGTGAATTTACCAAACAATAATAACTCTTTTATAGGCAATTTAAGCCAATTTATATTTGTCTTACATTTGACATTTATCAATGCGTCGATAAAAAAGCGGTCTTTTTCAAAACTTTTTGTGAAAAAGATTTTGCTATATCGTGAAATTTTTATACCTTTGCACTCGCTTTTGAAAAAAGGCACCCCTCTTAGCTGAGGGTTATTCGTTCTTTGACAGAGTTACATAAACAGGAAAAGTAGTAGTACGAGAAGCTGGTGCATGTATTCTTATTTATATATTAAGGTATATGTACTTGGGTGAAGAAACAAGAAGTTTTTAGTCAACCATCAATTCTTTTTTAAATCTACTCTGGATAACAGCATTCATTCCCTGAATCAGACAATTAAGAAAA